>Ga0302271_10000293_pt1 | contig 47132 bp, 47 predicted proteins | sample III_Bog_N1_1_FD_198767 | JGI IMG/M metagenome (GOLD analysis project Ga0302271, IMG submission 198767) | Peat permafrost microbial communities from Stordalen Mire near Abisko, Sweden - III_Bog_N1_1 | ecosystem: Environmental > Terrestrial > Soil > Wetlands > Peat | place: Sweden: Abisko...
ATGAATTTCCTCTGATAAAACATTCAATATGTTAGCATTTTTTATAACTAAATCAGCTTTCTCAAGCCCTCTTGCAATATTTATTATTCTCTCTTGTGTCATAATTAACCTCTTATACCTAAATTGTCAGTATATTACCATACAAAAAACTTTTATTCAAATATATACCTACCCAGTAGGGTTATAGACAATATTAAAAATTGTAACAAAAAATAATTTCACTAACAAAAAAAAATAATTATACGTATTATTTAAGTGTTGTTTCTATAGACAGACTATACATATAACTTGAAAGGAAAGTAAGATGACGACATCATTAACAGCAGCAACCGGACAACCACAAGCATACCAAGCATATGCACCTGATTTTAAACCGAGTTATAATGCCGTACAATTAAATTTAAGCCAACCTACATTAAATGTACCTCAAGCTCAAGCATTACCAGCACAAGGAGCACAACAACCTGAAGTAGGGCAAAAAGTTAACTATCAAGCATAGAATATTAAATTTTGTTAACCAGAAATATAAATAATTAGCAATTTTAAAATTCTACCGAACTTTATATAAGAGTAGACGTAGAAGTTAGGAAAGGAAATACTATGATTCAAGCCCCACAAAATTATGGAACGCCGGGTGCAAATGTACAGCCACGCAAACCTGTATTTAGCCCAAGCTATAATGCGGTGCAAATTAATATGGATACTCCAACGTTGAATGCTCCAGCAGCACAACCTTACTATCCACCAGTTGACACTCAATATTATCCTGGTCAACAACCAGCACCAGCACAAGAAAAAGCTCCAACAACTGCTCCAGAACAACCAGCTACTCCAGCTCCTGTGTTAACTCCAAATGGACAACAACCAGCAGCTCCAGTTGATAATACTCCTAAAGTTGATGTTAAACCAGAAGATAAAGCTCCAGAAGCATCCGCAGATGAAGCATTCAAAGGTTTAAGCAGCCCAGATTATGATACCCAAGCTTTGACAATGGAAAATATTGCAAAGAAGGGTTTAGAAAATGAAGCAAGTGTAGTACCCTATGTTCAAGAAAATATATTTGATAAATTAACAGATATTGTGAACACAGATACATCCACTCTTGCAGGACCAACAGATAAACAGTTAGCAACTCGAAAACTTATTGCAGAAAATGATGCTGTAGCCGAAAAAGCAAAAGCAGAAGGTAAAGATCCTGCAACAATAAAATTACCTAATACAATCACACCTGCTGATGAAGCTGAAGCAAATAAGTTATCTCAAGGGGAACAAGCTGAACGAAACAAAGAATACGCTTTGTTCACAACAGGTATCTTACAAAAAACATACGCAGATGAAGTTGAAAAACAAACAGGAAGCGTAGTTCCTTTGACAGAATTACCTGGCGCTAAGGCAGTAATTACTCAATTAAAAACTAACAAGAACCCAGATATAGCAGTCTCAGCAATTGATACATTAAGATATGTACAACGTCCTGAATACAAAGCTGATTTGACTAAGGTTTATACAATAGCTCAATCTGATTCAAGACCTGAAGTTGCAGATGCAGCAACAAAAGCATTAGCAAGTCTTAATCCTGAACCAGCACAAGCAGCAGCTCCTGCTCCAGGGCAACCAGCTCCAGAAGCACAACCGCAACCAGCTCCTACTACAGAAGCACAACCTCAAGCGGCAGCTCAACCAGCACCAGCTCCTGAAGCACAACCTCAACCAGCTAAATAAAATTATAGTAAATAAAACTTTCCTTTCTACAAAAAAGGGATTTGAAGAAATTCAAATCCCTTTTTAATGTATAAAATTATATTTACACTTAAAAAACACGAAGAAATTCTTAATTTCCCACACGCTCCGAAGACCAGCAAAAATTGTAAATTTTGGAGTTTTTCCGTATCCTCTATCTAGAACTATCAATAAGAAAATTTAGCACATCCTCACAGTAACGATGATTAGTTGCGCTAAAAGGAAGTACAACTCCACCAAATTCTTTTTTAATATTGCTTAAAACATTTAGCACTTTATTTTTGGGAACATAATCCATTTTAGTAGCAATTGTTATAACTGGAAGATTATAAGCATTAACCCATTCTCTCATTTTATAATCATTTTTTTGAAGATCGTGCCTAGAATCAACTAAATGAATCAGAGATTTAATCTGAGATCTATTTAAAAGATATTCTTCCAAATACGTTTGCCATTTATTTTGTGCCTCTTTTGAAACCTTCGCATATCCATAACCAGGTAAATCAGCGATCATAAACTTATCGGAAAAATTAAAGAAATTTATTAATCTTGTTTTCCCAGGGGTATTTGATGTTTTAGCGAGTTTTTTATTATTCGCAAGTGCATTGATAAATGAAGATTTACCAACATTTGAACGTCCTAAAAGAGGATACTCAGCAAACCTAAAATCAGGACACTGTGATAACATTTCTGCGCTTATAATAAACTCTGAATGTAAATATTTCATTATCTAACCAATAACTCTCTCGAATTGGCTCTTGAGTTTACAATAGAGTTAAACTTAGGAGCAGAATTATCTGCAATCTCTTGAGCTCTTCTTTTTTGTGCCCTGTAAGTCACCAATTTCAATAAATTGTAAACTTTTTCATTATTAACAACTGTAATTTGTGCTTTATTTTTCATTAAATTAACATTTATTGCAGATTTTTTAGCAAAAATATTATCCTCAATATTAACAATTTGAACAAACCCATTTCTGAATAAACTAAGGGGTTCTCTTAAAAATAATTCAAATGTCTTGAAAATATTAATCATAAATATATTTATATTATCCTTTTTCTTCCAAACTAATGTTGTAATAATAAATCTTGTGGTTTTTTATCTTCAATCGTATTTAAAGTTTTTGAAGAAGTTTTTTTGCTAGAAGAAACTTTTCCTTCTTTAGGTTTTGAAGTTTTTAGAACAACAGGCTTAATAGGTTTAGCCTCATGGCGAACTTTTAATGTTGAAAGAAGCTTAGCTTTTGGTTTTAAAACATTAACTTTTTTAGTCCATTTTGTCTTAACAGCCTTAACACTAGGTTTGTTAGCTGGAGTCTGTACTTCCAGAGCAGGCTTCACTGAGTCAGCTGCAGGAGTATCAACTTCAACAGCAGGTTTCACTGTATCAATTACGGGTGCCACAGTATTAATAACAGGCTTAACTAAATTACTATCAACTGGTTTAACAATATTATTTAAAGGCTTTATGCCTTCTTCAACAGGGTTTTGTACTTTATCAACTTTGATATTTACTTTTTCAACATTTTTTTGACTATCAATTATTTGTTTAGATTTTTCTTTGTTTAATTTTGCGAGTGTTTTTTGTTCCTTTTCCAATTTTTTAGAATCCAATTTGGCAATTTTACCATCCAAATCAGCAGTAATATTATCAACAGCTTTAAGTTGTTTTGAACTATCAGATGTCCCAAGAACAGTTTTATAAAACTTGTTTGCACCTGCAAAATCATTTTCTCGTTTTAAAATTTTACCAAGCATCATATTAGCTTCAATATTATTAGGATTAGACTTTATTGCTTTATTCAGATAAACTTTTTGGAAAAATTTATCATTATGAAGCTTAAAATATTTAGCGTTTTTTAAATTTGCATCAGAGACAGCGATAGAATTATGAATAAATGCAATATTATTTAAAGCAGTACTATTGTCAGGATCAACCGCAAGTACATTATTCAAAGACTCTTCAGCTAATTTATATTGTTTGTTATAAGTGAATAATTCAGCTAGATATAAGTCTTCACTAACGGATTTTGGAGACTTAACAGCTTCCTCATAAACCGAATTTGCGTCTTTATATTGCTCTAAATTAGTATATGCATCACCTTTTATAATCAAATCACCAAGATTTGAATTAGGAGCAGAAACTATTTTTTCCAAAATAGCATTACTCTCTACAGGATTTTGTGACATTTTCACTAGTTTTGCTTTAGTTAAATATAATTCCAAATTATCAGGATTAGCTTCTATTGCATGATTAATGTATACAACTGCATCATTTAAATATTGGTTTGAACGAAATAATGATTTATTAGAAGCATCCGCTGATAGTCCATAATAAGCAGTTACAATACCTTCAACAGATTCTTTTTTATATTTATTAGAAACTTGTGAATAATACTTTACAGCATCTTGATATTGACCTGTTAATACAAGCAAATCAGCTAAATCCAACAAATTTTCATCGCTAAAAGGATTGACAGAATAACAAGTTTTCAATTGCTCAACTGCAAAATCCATATCTCCTCTTGTTTCATAGATAGATGCAAGATTCATATATGGTGCTGCATATTCAGGCATGGCAGAAATTGATTTTTTGAATGAATTAATTGCTGCAGCCTCATTACCTTGTTTTTTGTATATTTCACCCAATAAATTGTATGTATAAGGTGATTTTTTATTCCACAATAAGGATTTATTTGCATAGTATAATGAACTTTGCAAATCATCTCTCTTCAATGCTACTTGAGACAAATGATAATATATTGTTGAAGAAGAAGGATTTATTGCCAATGCTTTTTTATAATAGCCTTCTGCACTATCTATATCACTTATAATATAATAAATTGACCCTAAATTGTCGAGTGCAGTAGCATATGAAGGATTAATCTTAATAGCTTCTTTAAAATATGTTTCAGCTCTAAAAGTATTATCACGTTTAAGTTCAGCTACACCTAGAGCATTATATGCTCTGTCATTTTTAGGATCAAGCTTTACTGAATATTTAAATTGATTGACAGTAAGTTGAATTAAATCATCTGTTTTCGTTCTAAAACGCATATCGGATGTATCGATTCTTTTTAAATAAATAACACCTTGTGCATAATAATAATCAGAATTATTTAATGAGACAGGTTTTACAGAGTTAAGTTCTTCCTGAGCAGAATCAATTCTATCCTGCATTGCCAAAGAAATAGCGGACAAAATATGAACCTCAGGGTCCGTTGGTGTCTTTTGCAAATAAACATATATAATGTCATCAGCTGAACGATAATTACCATTTTCCAACAATCTGCATATTTCAACAATTGCAGGATCAAACTTTTTAGGTCCAGATTTTGTAGAATACTTTGATGGAGCAGCCAATACAAAATTTGACATCAAAAGAATGGACAAAATACAGAACAAAATTTTCTTTAAATGCATATTCAACCTTCTTAACTATCACCAATAATTTAAACTTATTGTATAATATAGAAAGGTAAATTGCAACAACCAGAATCAGTATTTATGAGGATTTTATTACTTTGGATAGTAAATCAAAAGAATACCTAGAAGATTTTAAAACTTATTTGAGTGTAGAAAAGAATTTTTCGGTACACACCCTAAAGGGATACTCTTCGGATTTAACGAGCTATATATTGTGGCTAAACTCAATCAATTGCACACAAGTAGACTATAACAAATTAAGAGAATATCTGCATTTTATCCAAAAATTTGATTATAAAAAAACGACCATACTAAGAAAAATAGCATCAATAAGAAGTTTTTATAAATATCTTTATAGAGAGCACTTTGTGGAAACAAATCCCGCAACAAGTCTTATTGCTCCTAAAAAAGGTAAATCACTCCCAAAATTTTTAACAGACGATGAAATGGAAAAAATTCTTGATAACGTAGGAATAAACACTCCAGCCGGATTTAGGAATAAAGCTATCTTAGAACTACTCTGGGCAACAGGAATGCGTGTTTCAGAACTTAGTGGATTAAATTTTGAAAGTCTAGATTTAGAAAATAATGAAATAACAGTATTTGGTAAAGGTTCAAAAGAACGTATAGTCTTGGTTTCAAACAGGGCAAAGAGATTTCTAGAACAGTACATTAAAATAGCAAGACCGCTTATTGCAAAAGGATATAAAATTCCCGCAGACGAAGGTAACTCCCCAGTTTTCATCAATAATACAGGATACAGACTTCAAACAAGAACTGTAAGAAATGTCATCAATGAAATTGTAGATAAAATCCAATTACCGAAGCATGTAACCCCTCACGTATTCAGACACAGTTTTGCCACAAGACTAATTGAAAATGTGGCGGATCTAAGGGTTGTACAAGAGCTTTTGGGACACGCAAGCATATCAAACACTCAAATATACACCCATGTTTCTACGCAACACCTTAAAGACGTTTACAATGAAGCTCATCCGCATGCTAAATTAAATAATTGATGACTCAACTAATTTTTTTGCAATATCCAAAGCCTCATTAAAGATAACTTTATTTGATAAAAAGTCATCTCTTTGAATATACTCTTTAACGATTTTTCGAGCGTAAGAACCAACAGCAATTCCCGAATATTCAATATTACACATTTTAGCAAGTTTTGCAGTTAAAGAGTTTGTCCCCCCAGATAAAACGGTGTACACAGGCATGTCCAATTGATTAATCAATTCTGCCATCGCAACAGCCTGCAGTGTAGTTTTGTAATCATCATCCCCACCACTCATTGGAACCCCATCAGTCTGGATAATAGTAGTATAAGGCTGTCTAGATGCTAACATCTTTCTCAATCTACCCCAAACAGCTTTATTACTTAGGTTTGAACGATCTAAACATATACTTAAAACGCCATCATATTTTGAGTTTAAAATTGACCATTTTTTATCAACATCTTCACTATCAAGAGACGTCGCATGTAATTCAATACAATCTACACCCAATTCAGTAAGTGTAGGTAAAATGGTATCAAAATCAACATCTCTTTCAATCATATCAATAGCATGGAACTGGCAGTACTTATAACATTGACCACAGCCAATACACTTTGAAAAATTCACTTCAGGAACCCGAATTGCACCTTGCGGACAAATAGCCTGACACGCAAGACAACCTTTGCACTTACCTGTAATATGTGCTTTAGAAATATGAGGATCACCTTTTATCCCTAAACTAACACATATAAAACGCTCATCATAAATTCCAGCATACTCAAGACCTATTTTTGCAGCATTTACGCTAGAAGTTAAAGCCGAAACATCAAACACACTACATCCAGCAACAGAATACAAAGCAACAAGTTTTTCTATATCAGATTCCGACTCATTACCTGCGCCACATACAAGCTTAAAAAACTTTTTTTTACTGTTTAAAAACGATTGCAAAACCTAAGTCCTACTTTTTTTTCCGTTTATAAAAATCTTCGATGAACCCTGTATTAAAGTTACCACTAATAAATACTTCATCTTCAATAATTTGTTGATGGAATGGAATAGTCGTACAAATACCAGTTACAACATATTCTTTAAGAGCTTGATACATTCTACGTCTTGCGGCATTTCTTGTTTCACCCCAACAAATTAATTTTCCTATCATTGAATCATAATAAGGTGGAATAGAATATCCAGGATAAACATGAGAATCAACTCTTATCCCAAATCCGCCTGGAGCAAAATATCCATCAATTTTACCTGGACAAGGCATAAAATCTTTATCAGGATTTTCAGCATTAATACGACATTCAATTGCATGTCCTCTTAATTGAATATCATCTTGAGTATAACCAAGTTTATTACCTGCAGCAATAAGTATTTGTTCTCTTACAATATCAACTCTTGAAATCATTTCAGTAACACAATGTTCAACCTGAACACGAGTATTCATTTCCATAAAATACCATTTACCATCATTGTCAAGTAAAAATTCACAAGTTCCAGCACCTTCGTAATTAATAGCTTTAGCCGCTCTTACTGCCGCTTCACCCATTTGTTTACGAGTTTCTTCATTTATTGCTGGAGAAGGTGCTTCTTCAAGTAATTTTTGGTGTCTACGTTGAATAGAACAATCTCTTTCACCCAAGTGAATAACATTACCGAATTGATCACCTAATATTTGCACTTCAATATGTCTAGGATTTTCCAAATATTTTTCTGAGTATACATCTGGGTTTCCAAAGAAATTTTGAGCTTCAGACTGACAAAGGTTCATATTTGTTTCAACTTCACTATCATCTCTGCATATTCTCATACCTTTACCACCACCACCTGCAGTAGCTTTTAAAATAATTGGATAACCAACTTTTTTTGCAAATTCTTGTACTTCTTCAACTGTTTTAACAATTCCAGTACCAGGAGTTACAGGTACATTATTTTCTACCATAGTTTTACGAGCTGTAGCTTTATCGCCCATCTTTCTCATAGAATCAGCTGTAGGACCTATGAACTTTATACCGTGTTGGTCACAAATTTCAGCAAAATCCGCTCTTTCAGACATAAACCCATAACCAGGGTGAATAGCATCAGCACCTGTTAAAATCGCAGTTGAAATAATAGCAGGAATACTCAAATAGCTTTTTGCGCTTGGAGCTGGTCCAATACAATAAGCGTCTGTAGCAAGTCTCACATGGAGTGAATCAGCGTCAGCTTCAGAATAAATTGCGACCGTAGGAATACCTAATTCTCTACACGCTCTTATAACCCTTACTGCAATTTCACCTCTATTTGCTATTAAAACCTTTTTAAACATCTTCTTCTTCCCAACTTTAAATACAAAACTATCATATAAAATACAATAAGAGGCTAAATATATTAATTTTAGCCTCTTATTGTAAAAATTTATTCTATATACATTAACGCTTGACCATATTCAATAGGTTGGCCATCTTTAACGCATATTTCTGTAACTGTACCTGAAAATTCAGATTCAATTTCATTCATCAACTTCATTGCCTCAATAATACAAACCACATCACCTTGAGAAATAGATTTACCAACTTCTACAAATGCGGCAGAATCAGGTGAAGATGAAACATAGAATGTTCCAACCATTGGAGAAACAACAGCAGTTCCTTTATGAATCGGTTCTGCTTTAGCAACTTCAACAACAGATTGAGCCGCAGGCTGAGCAGCAGACGCAACTGGTGTTGCATAAGCTTGAGGTACAACTGAAACCTCTGGTAAATCTTTTCTAATGGTTATAGCTTGTTCCCCATCTTCTAAAGATATTTCAGTAAGTCCAGTATCTGCAACTAATTTCGCCAATTTTTCGATATATTCTACTTCAAATTTCATTATTTTATCCTTATTTATACGAATACCACTAACAACGGTCTAAATATTCATTCGATCTTGTATCGACTCTAACAACATCACCAATAACTACAAAGAACGGAACATTGACAACTGCACCACTTTCTAATGTTGCAGGCTTAGTACCACCCTGAGAAGTATTCCCTTTTTCAGCAGGAGGTGTGTCAACGACTTCTAATTCAACGTGAGATGGAATATCAACACCAATTACAGCGCCATCATGTAACAATATTTGAATAACCATATTTTCTTTCAAATATTTGACACCACTACCAACTTGAACTTCAGATAACTGTATTTGATCGTAAGTTTCATTATCCATCATTATGAAGTCTTTACCCTCTTTGTATAAATACTGCATTTCACGACGATCTAAAGTAGCTTTTGCAACTTTTTCACCTGCTCTGAAAGTTTTTTCAACCACTTGTCCTGTTTCAACATTTTTTAATTTTGAACGAACAAAAGCAGCACCTTTACCTGGTTTCACATGCAAAAATTCAACTACTGACCATAGACCATTATCCAATTGTAAGGTCAAACCTGTTTTAAGATCATTTACAGAAATCATAAAAACTCCTTATAATGTATTTACTCACGTTTTTACAAACGATAATATCATAAACTAATTATTTTTCAAAGATAAATTGTAAATTATTATGCCTATAATAGCAAAAAAAATTATTACGATGTTTAAAACTAACATATAATTTCCCTGGAGTAAAAATGGCAACACAAATATTACCAAACAGTTCAAATTTGATTAATCAATCAATTCAGAATAATTCTCAATCCAAACCTCAAACACCTGTTGAGGGGAAAAATGCAACAACAAATGGAAAAATTGAAACTAAAGACACCTTTACACCTCAAAATATAAAAAAAAATAAAAAAGATATTATTGGTAAGATTTTGAATTTTGCAGGCTCAACTGCACTATTAGTAGGCTTTTTCTTCATACCTGATATAATATCTTTATTACGCAATAGAAACGCATTTAAACCATCAGCCTTTAAAAAACTAGAAAAAATCAAACCAATTATAGAAAGTAATGAAACAACAAGGACTTCTACATCAGTACTTAAAAATGGAAATGTAAAAGCTAAGGTTGAAACGACTACAGATACAGGAACACTGGAAGAAATTCTTGTTATGACTCCAAAAGGAGATGTAAAGAAAAGAATATTAATAAAAAAAATAAAATCAAATGGAAAGTTCATAGTTAAAAATATGAGAAGCTATGAAGGCAAAGGGATAGAAAACAACGCAGAATTAGAAGCTAATGCCGAAAAATATCTTGTGAAAGAATACAAAAGAGTTAACAAAGGTTATGGAGAACACCATATCATAGTAAAAAGAGCTGGAAAATCAGAAGAAAACACAAAATTATACTGTGCAAATGATGGAGACCCTATTTTGAGTTTCAAAGAAACACCTAACGAGAAAATCCAAACTAAATATTTATACGCGCAAAACAGATTAATCGGAACTGACAAAAAAATAACAGCCAAAGATGGCTCAAAAGAAAGAAATGTTTATACAATGCCTGAAATGGACATTGTTAACAAAGAATACGATCCTGCAACATATAAACCATACCCAAAATTATTCCTCGAAAAATTGAACAAAAACATTTAAAAATTAAATTTGTCTTTAACAAGATAAATAGGTCTGTCTTTTACCTGTTCAAAAATCCTTCCAATATAAGAAGAAATCAATCCAAGAGCAAATACTTGAATAGCCCCTACAAACAAAATAGTGGACGATAAGATATTAAGTTTGAAAAATGATGTTAAACTCATAACTGCAAGCAAGACCGCTAAAATATAAATTAACTTTAAAGGTCTTGTAGAAGAAGATAAAATGGACCTTATAAATAATAAATATAGTTTCAAAAGAGAATATTTACTATTTTTTGTATAAAATTCATCTCGATCAAAAGATATTATAGTAGACTTATACCCAGACCAACCAATCATTTCTCTCAAAAATCTATGTTTTTCAGGCATCAATTTTAATGTGTCAACAACATCTTTACTCAAGAATATAAAATCATCGTGCAAATACATTTCTGTATTCAAAGATTTTTTTATCAACCAATTAAAAGAATCTTTCAACGATTTCACAAGAAAACTATCATTTTCACTTTGCAAAAATTTTCCATAAATAATATCAAAACCTTCCAAAGCTTTATTGTACATATCACTTATTAAGCTTGGAGGATCTTGCATATCCGAATCCATAATACAAACATAATCCGCTACAGAATTATCAAGTCCAGCAGTCACAGCTAATTGATAACCAAAGTTTTTAGATAAACTTATGACCTTTACATGCTTTTGTTCCCAAGAAATTTTCTTCAGAATTTCAAGACTTTCATCAGTAGAACCATCATTTACAAAAATAAAATTAACATATAACTTTTCTTTTAATTGATCCCTCACCGTATTCAAAGAGTTAACTAATTCAAAAATATTGTCTTCTTCATTAAAAAGAGGGATTATAATATCTAAATTTTTCACAATTGCCCCTAAAATTTATCAACAAGCGCCAAAACTTTTGATTTAAAAGTTTCATAATCGGCATTATTTTCAATAACAAAATCCCAATCCCTTACAGAATCAAGACCTATTTCTGTTACGTCATCCTCACCAATTAAGTCACCTCTCTTAGATCTAACCTCACGTGAAGCTTCAACTCTTATAGTAATAGCTCCAGCATTTTTAAAGACTTCGTATTCATGAGGGACTCTGACATCAGTAACCATAATCTTACCATCAGAATCAACAATTTTATCAATCCAATAATCAGGAGATTGAGCACGACCCCAATTCCCAAGTTCAATTAACCCCGCTCTATAATTAGATTTATTTTTTTCTATTTCTTCATAAGTCAAATTATGCTGTCTACCATACTCAAGTTTTATAATATCCCCCATAGCGCAACGGTGATAATCTTTCATTACATTAAGTAAAATTTTTGCCGCCGTATCCTTACCAGAATATTGTTTCCCAGAAAATATTATAATTTTATCTGCCATAATTTAACCTTTATTTATTAGTTTTTTCTCTAATAGAAGCTGTTACTAATGCTGCTAACAACAAGCATACCGCACCAATGAAGAATGAGTATTCCCAATGGTAATTAATACCAGTAGCCGTAGTAAAGACACATTTTTTAATTAATAGAGAAACGAAAGTACATACAAACACTTGCGGACCAGCAATAAAGATATTAAATATACCCATTACTGAACCCTCTGTACCTGGTTTGATAAATTTTGATAACATCGCAAAAGGTAGCGAACAAACACTCGCCCAACCTATTCCAGAAAGAGCCATAAATGATGCTACAACAGTAGGATTCGTATTAAAGAACCCCAAACCAATATATGCAACTACCATAGATAGTAAAGCAATAATATGAATTTTTTTATTTCCAAATTTACCCGCCATAATCCCGATAGGAATAGCAATCAGGAAACAAACCAAATTGAATATTGCAAAACATATAGATGCATAATTTGTTGCCTTAACTTGCAACCCTTTATATGCCAACTGTTTAACGATAGAAAGCTGACTAAAGTCAGGAATCGAATAAACTGTGTGGATAGCATAATCAGTAAAGAAAATCATTAAACACATCATACCAATCCAAGTAAAGAATTGCATAAGACATATTTTTGATACTTCAGGAGAAAGTAAGAAGAATTCTTTTAAATCACTCCAAAAATTTTGTTTAACTGATTCTTTTGTTTCTTCAACAGAATTTTTATTTGAAGTTCTAGAATCTTTTTCTTTTATAGTCAAACACGTCCAAGTCATAGCAAGCAAGAAAGCTGAAGCCGCCATAATGAACTGTGCAGGAATAGACATTTGATAATGGAAAGCATAATTTAAAACAGGTGCGGTTGCCGCAGCAATTACTGAACCCAAACCAATCGCCAAACTAATATATGAGTTAGCAACTGAATATTGTTCTTGAGGAACTACATCTGGAATAAGAGCCCTATATGGTCCTTGAGCAATATTAATACAAGCATCAATAATCCAAATCATAATCGCTGCTATAAATAGTCCTAACCATACAGGAATAGGGAAATCAAAAGTGTGCCCCAAAAAACTAGCAATATTTGCTGAGTTAGGGAAAGCCCAAAGAGCAAGAGCAGCAATAAATGCACCACCTATCAAATAAGGGCGACGTCTACCGAATTTCGATTTGGTATTATCACTAATAGCACCAATTAAAGGCTGAACAATCATACCTGTAAATGGACCAGCTAACCAAATTAAACCATATATAAATGGTGATGCTCCAAGACCTTCTGTAACCGGCGCAGAGAGAATGATTCTCATTTGCCATGCGAATTGTAACCCCAAAAATCCTAACGCAAAATTTAAAAAATTTGGTACTGTAAATCTTTTTAAACCCTTATTATCTTCCATTAATCTTTCCTTTTTACCAACTTAAAATACTATAGTTTTGCTCCTTTTGGAACAACAGTAATTCCATTTTCAGAAACAAAAAATCCTCTTCTTAGATCCTCTTCTTTGTCAAAACCTATTTTTGTATAAGGAGGAATATCAACGTTCTTATCTATAATAGCACGCTTAATTTCTGAATATCTACCAATTGTTACATTTTCCATCAAGATAGACTCTGTGACCTGAGAATAACTATTTACACGGACTTTAGGAGATAAGATGCACTTTGAAATAGATGCACCCGAAACAACGCAACCCTCTGAAATCATAGATTCTGTTGCCATGCCGATTCTATCACCTTCCTGCCAAATAAATTTTGCAGGTGGGTAATTATAATTATAAGTTCTCAAAGGCCACTCTTTTGAGTACAAATTCAGTTCAGGATCATAAGTTAGCAAATCCATATTCGCTTGCCAATATGCATCTACGCAACCAACATCTCTCCAATAGCCTTTTTCTTCCAAAGACATACCCGGAAATTTATTTTCTTTAAAATTATATACCATTATATTTTTACCCTGTTTTAACAAACTAGGAATAACATTTTTACCAAAGTCATGGTGAGATGTTTCAATCTTTGCATCCTCATTAAGAGCATCTACAAGAACTTTACTATCAAAAATATAATTTCCCATAGAGGCTAAACACATATCCGGCCTTCCAGGAATAGATTTTGGAGGAGTTTTAGGTTTTTCAACGAAATTAACCAATCTCCAATTATCATCAACCTCCATAATTCCAAATTCAGATGCCTCTTCAATAGGGATAGGAATCGCTGATATAGTCAATGCAGCATGGTGTTTTTTATGGAATCTTAACATTAAAGAAACATCCATTTTATATATATGGTCACCCCCAAATACACAAACAAATTTTGGGTCTTCATCAACTATATGCAATAAATTTTGATATACAGCATCCGCCGTGCCTTGATACCATGCTCCACCTGTACGCATTTGAGCAGGTACTAGTTCTACAAATTGGTTCCAAAATGGTGATAATGCCCATCCTCTAACAATATGTTTATTAAGCGAATCTGATTTATATTGAGTTAAAACTTTTATTCTTTGGAATCCTGAATTAACGAAATTATTAAGGACAAAATCTATAATACGGTATCTGCCGCCAAAAGGTACTGCAGGCTTTGCACGGTCTTTTGTTAATGGGTGTAGTCTTTTACCTTCACCACCAGCCAAAATCATAACCAACGCATCATTAACATTCATAATTACACCTCACTGTCAAAATTGATTATAAACTGGAAACGCCAATAATGCACTAATCATAATTAATTATTTTTAGTAAAGTATTTAATAAAGAAGTAGGTTGACTTAAAAAAATATTTGTGTTATAAAATTGGTGGGGTAAATGTATATTTTTGAGTCTTGCACAACTGCAAGGCTTTCTTTTTATGTATACAAAAAACTCGGCTATTACCGAGCTTTATTATAAGTCTAAGCTTGATTCTTGGGATTTTATTCACCAAGTTCTTCTTTTATTCTTGAACGTAATTTTGTAATAATACCATCAACTCTATTAGGGTCTAAAGCATTCCCGCCATCAGGAGTCAAGTATGATGCATCACTATTCTTTTTAGCAATATCTGCTACATCAACTTCATTTTTCTTAGCATAATCTATTAATGCTCCAACAATCTTTGCTGTATATTGTTGAGAATTGTCCCCACCAAAGAATCCTTTAGTAGATTCATATAACTTATGACCTATTTTACCTTTATATCCATTATTTTTATTTATTTCATCAAGGAACGTTAGAACAGTATCCTTATTTACAGTTTGTATATATGTTCCAATCAAATCGCCGTTTCCGTCATTAATACCCACTTGAACACCTTTTGCAGAATTCATTGCGATATTACTATCAGCCAATTTAACTTTTCTTTCATTTGTTGTAAATATACCTTTTACAAATTGTTCATCTGCAGTTAGAACCTCTTTTTTCTCTGATTTTGTTCTTACAGAATCCAATATAGCATTAATATCAACACCAACGTTTGCAGCTAATTTTTTAAATTCAGTAACTTCATCACCATCAACTTTGCCGTTACCATTACCATTGTTATTCGTAGCATCTGCTTTATCAGCCAAACTACTCAACAATGTTTTTTTATCTACTTTCTTTTGAGAATCAGGAACTACTGCTAATTTTTTACCTGCATTAATTGCTTTAACTAACGCATTTACCACAAGAGGCAAAGCAGATTCAGTCGTTGCAGAATCTCCAAATTTTACTGAGCCAGATTTGATATCTCTGCCAACAGCAAATTTTGGTTGTTTAGAAGATGCAACAATAATATTAGAAACATCAATTTGACGTTCTGCTGCTGCTTGTAATAAAGCACTAATTATAGTTGAACCATACGAATCTATATCAGCATTTTTTGCTTTAGAAACAAAATTATTAATTAATTTAGTGTCTTTTGTTAATACTTTTAAAACATTATTTTTGTTTATTAATCCCATATTTTTCTTAAGTTCTTCGCCATCAACACCAAGACCCCAGAAACCCCAACTGCCGCTAAGTGATTTTTCAATACCACTGGTTATTTTTTTATAAGAATCATCACCTTGTTTATTTTCGTGTAAATAACTAGTTTTATTAATAGATGCAACTATTGCAGCTTGAACATTTGAATCAGATCTTACATTATTTAAATCGAATTTTGCTTCAGAAGATAATTTATTATTATTGTAGTCATCAATAATTTTTTGAGAATCATTAATTCCGGCACTTTTTAATTTTTCAACGAAAATTGAAACTTCATTGCCATCAACAGAACCATCGTGGTTACCACCATTAGCAGTTCGGTCGACCCATCTTGCCGTCATTTGGATATATTTAATTTGATCAACTTGATTACTCATAATATCCCTTTTAGAACACCTTAATCGATGTCTTTAATTCCCCGTACCTATATAAAGATTTTCCCATCTCAGAAATTGCTTATAATTTTTATATTTGTAAACATTTGTAACTATATAACTGTATTTGCTAAAGATACTTTAGAAAAAGCCGTAAACAGATGTAAGGGAACAAGAATTTAGGAGACATCAAAATGGGTATGTCGGCGTCACAAGCCAGATTATTATCATTAACTGCAAGAATGCATGATTTAGAGTATCAAGCACAAGATCTTGATAACAATAAATTGCAATTGAGCAATCAATCTACAACTGCATATGATGAATATTCTAAAGAACTGAATAGTACAAAATATCAAATGAATGTTGTGTCTAGTGATAGTAGCACAAGCAAAATTGATGTAACTTATAATGCTTTGACAGGTACTAATGGATCAGCTCATAGCATGTATGTATTAACGGATGCAAAAACTAATGCTATTTACCTTCCTGAAGCAGTTACAAAAGCAATGAATGGAAGTATCCCTTCAACAGTAGATAATTTTCTACAAATTGTAGGAAGTAGCTACTTGTACTCTGGACGGAATTATTCATCTGACGAAATAAGATCAAAAATGGCAAGTGATGGAAGTCAATCTTACTGGACAGCAGTTTATTACCAATTAACAGGATTTACTGATAATAATGGTAACGTAACAAGTGGTCACAATTATGCATCAGTGTCATCAAGTAACGCTAGTGACAGAGCATGGATAACAGAACAAGTCGAAAAGGGTAATATAGTACTTAACAAAATGGATAATGACCAAGAAACAGTTGGAACAACAGGTGTTAATATATTTGAACAAACAAACTTATCAACGGATTCAGGTTTATCTGAAACAGCAGATACAAGTAGAGTAAACCAAGCTGAAGTCAAATATGAACATCAACTGGATCTTATTAATCAAAAAGATAAAAATCTAGATCTTCAACTTTCAAGAATAGAAAATGAACGTAATGCATTAAAAACTGAATACGATTCTGTAAAAGATTTAGTTCAAAAGAACATAGAAAGAAGTTATAAAACGTTTAACGCATAAAAACTGAATATAGATAGCAAAATGAGGCAGCCTTAACAGACAGCCTCATTTTTTTGTGATTATAAATTCTTTTTCCCCGCACGCTCTATTTAAATAAATAATTAAACAATGCTCTTACTCCAGCACCAGCAGAACCTTTGATATATTCACCAAAAGCCTTATCATGAAATGCAACACCTGCAATATCAATGTGAGCCCATTTAACATCTTTAACAAATTCTTTTAAGAATAAACCAGCTGTTGAGGCACCACCCCAACGAGAACCTGTGTTTTGCATATCAGCTATATCACTCTTCAAGCTATCTTTGTATTCTTCAAACATAGGGAGTTCCCAATATCTTTCACCAACTTCATCAGCAGATTTAATAAGAGATTTAACCAATGTATCATCATTTCCAACAATACCTGCAGCATAAGAGCCCAATGCAACCATACAAGCCCCTGTTAGTGTTGCAAGATCAATTACTTCATCAACACCTAATTCAGAAGCATAACATAGAGCATCGGCCAACGTTAAACGACCTTCAGCATCAGTGTTGTCTACTTCAATAGTTTTACCGTTCTTAGCTGTCAAAATATCACCAGGTTTATATGCAGAACATCCAGGCATATTCTCACAAGCTGCAATAATACCGTGTACCTCAACATCAGGATGTAATTCTTTAATTTGACTCATTATACCAAGTACACAAGCAGCAGCAGACATATCATCACGCATAGTAAGCATCGAACATGCAGGTTTAATATCTAATCCACCACTGTCAAATGTAATACCTTTCCCAATAATAGCAAGTTTCTTCTTAGGACTTTCAGGAATATATTTCATATGAATAAATTTAGGAGGTTGGGAGCTACCTTTTGCAACAGCCAAGAATGCACCCATTCCCATCTTTTTACAATCCTCTTTTTCATAAATTTTAGTATCTAGTTCAAATGATTGTGCTAATTCAGCTAACTTTGAAGGAGTAGCATACTCGGCAGGTTCATTTGCCAAATCTCTTGTAAACTTCATAGCTTTAGCAATAATATTTGATTTTTCAATTACAACAGCATCGGCATCCACATAAACAACTTCAACTTTTTTATCTTTCTTAGTTTTATATTTATCAAAAGTATAATCAGCCATATTAACTGCATAAGTAAACTGTTCCGCCCATTTAAAATCAAGACCGTTTATATCAAAAGCAACTGACTTAGCTTCCATTTGCATTGCTTTCTTTACAGCTTTATATATAGCAAGCCTAAGCTTATTATGATTAAATTCGGATTTTTTCCCAAACCCAACAACAAGAACTTTTCTTGCAGGTTGATTCCCATAAGTAGGCAAAATGTATGTAGCACCTAATTTGCCTTCAAAATTATCTTCTTCAATAGCATATTTATTTGCTATCTCTTCAGTAGTTTTTTCACCCTCAAACTGATTAACAACAAGAATATCACAGCTGATATCCTTAATCTCAGACGAAATTTTTATTTCCATAAAAATTCTCCTTTCTTATATTTACAACGTAATATTATACTTTTGAGCCATAGTACGTACAAAATTTTCTACGCTTCTATCTCCACTCTTTTCACCTATTGCAGTGAAAAAACAACCTGGGATTTCACCATTATCTCTATGATGTCTAACACAATCACAACAATAACCTCTATTATTGCAATGTGTAAAGGTACAACTACAGCCAATCTTATTTTCTTCTCTTTTACATTCCATTATAAGCAACTCCTATAAACAATTATTATTAAACAATAAAAAAAGTTTTAATCAATCCTACAAATACAATATATTTTAAGTCAAATGAGATTTTGCAAATTTACATCCACAATAATTCTGGCGATACAAATCAAGCTCTTTCGCTATCTTATTGGTCTTTAAAAAACCATCTTTTTTCTTAAAATCAATATCTACATATTCAACATCATCAACAAAATATGCAATATCTTTACCTATTTGAGATATTATCTTTAAATTTTTATGAGGACTAATAACCATAGAAGTCGTAAAGTAATTTATTCCTAACTCCTGGGCTTTATAAGCAGATTTTAATAAACGTAACTTGAAACACACGAGACATCTTTTCCCACCTTCAGGTTCGTCTTCTAGCCCACTAACAACACTGATATATTCACAAGGAGAATAAGTTTCGACGATAAGTTCACAATTAAAAGATTTACATATTTTCTCTTGAGCCTCTAACCTTTTATCAAACTCATCTTTTGTATCAATATTTGGATTATTAAAATATACAATAGGATCATAATCCAGCTCTTTTAAAAGCTGGATCGGATACCCTGAACAGATGCCACAACAGGCATGCAGTAATATCTTCTTTCCCTCATCACTCATTTTATTTAATTATTCTTTCCCTTGTAATATTTTTTTCAATTCATAATATGGTTTTATGCCTAAATATATTTTACCATTAACAACAATCGTAGGAGTTCCTATAATCCCTTGGCTTGTAGCATCATAAATGTCTTTCTTGATTTCTAAATTTGTTGATTCAGAGTTAATGTCAGCCTTAAATTTATCAATATTTAAGCCTAATTTTTCAGCGAGATTAACTGCCTCTTCATTAGTTTTAGGATGAGTTTCAAAAAGCAATGATGTCATATTCCAATATTTACCTTGATTCCCTGCCGCTACTGCATAACGAGCCATTTGACAAGCGCCTTTATGAACCTGACCTTTAATATTACAATTACAAGCTTTGTCCAAAGGTAAATTATGAGAAACTACATAAACATTGCCCAATTCTTTAACGGCTTTGTGAATCATAATATTGTATGCCGCACACATAGGGCACTTATAATCTGAATATAAATCAACTTTTATGGGAGCATTCGGATTCCCTAGATTATTTCCATTAACAATATAAGGATTAGTAGTCATATGCAGATATTCATTAATTGACTCTATTCTTTTAACCTGAGGTGCAAAAGGATAGAAGACAGTTGAATAGGTTAAAAATGCAACTGCTAATAATACTGCCACAATAAAGTGGTATTTATAACTTTTTACACCATCAACAAAGTCTTGAAAACTGACCTTGAATGACTTAACAAACCCGCCATCATTAAAATCAGTGGCGATTAAAGCAATTACAGCATTTAAAATATAAGTAAAGAAACACAATATACAAATTTTATGAAGAACAAACAGACTACTGAATGCTAAAAATACTGATACAACGAAAGAAATAAAACCAAGAGAAGAAATATAATACATCGGATGTTTAAAAACAGAGAAAAACTCCAAGAATTTTATCTGTTTAATTTTGTCCACAAATAATAGCATTAGAGTGAACACATAGAAAAGCATTCCCCAAAAAGCAAGAGGAATACCAAAGAACTGAGACTCAGTTGTTTTTGCAACACCATCACAATCAATAAAACTATTTATTGAACAAAAACTTGATAGCGCATATGGGTTAAAATTAGCTTCATAATATATTATCGCTAATTTTATTGTAGTAATAAACCCTATAAGGGCAATTATTCCAATACTTAATTTCTTTTTCAATTTATCTCTCCAACCAATTTCCAGACTTCTTACTTAATAATAATAGTCTGATTTCAACAATATTTCAATAGAAAATATACCACTACCCAATTCAGAATCAACAGAAATTTTGCCATTATGGGCATCAATAATTGATTTACATAGCGATAGCCCTATCCCTGAACCCATTTGACGCTTTAAAACATCATCATTAACTTGAGAGAAAAATTCAAATATTATTTTACTATTTGATTTATCTATTCCATCACCAAAATCAGTTATTTCGAAATTAAAACCATCTTCCATATAAGTTATAATCTGAATATTTTTATCAGAAGAATTAAATTTTACTGCGTTAGAAACAAGGTTATATATCAACTGCCTAAACCGTTTAACATCTGCACAAATTTCTGTGTTAATCAGTGTACAATCAAATTTAACATTCGGAAAAGTATTTACAACAGAAATTATTTCTTCTCTTGAATTAAATTTTTGATAATTTAACTCGAGTGGCTTGTACTGCGCTTTTGTCAAATCTAATAAATCTTGAATAAGGTCTAAAAGATGTTTTGAACTGGTTGAAATAATATTCAAATACGATATCTCTTTTTCAGTTGCAACATATTTACGTAAAATATCTGAAAATCCAATAATAGAATTTAGAGGGGTTTTAAATTCATGCGATATTTTTGCGAACAAAAGTCTCAAAATATTCCACTTTTCCTCTTGTTCAAGATACTTATTTACATATTTAATTTTATCTTCTTCAGCCTTAGATAGTCGTTCAACTAATTCTGACTTCGTCAAATAATTATAACTTACCATAAGTAAATCATACATAAATAAAAACGAGAATTAATAAGTTGATAGGGTTATCTTGATAACATAACCATCAAAACAGAAATATCTGCGGGCTTAACTCCTCCGATGCGAGAAGCTTGAGCTAAATTTACGGGCCTAATCTTTGCAAGTTTTTCTTTGGTTTCAGTTGAAATATGTTGAATTGTCGCATAATCAATATTTATAGGGATTCTATACTTTTCTAATTTAGAAGCTTGCTCAATTTGTATTTCTTGACGTTTTAAATACCCGTCATACTTTATAAGAACTTCGATTTCTTCATAAACATCTTTATGTACATTTCGATTTAGTGTTTCAGAATCTAATTCACACAAAATTTTATAATCAATATTTGGACGTTTTAATAATTCGAATAATTTTAAACTTCTATCAATATGCTCTCCATACTTAGAAAGAATAGCATTTACACCGTCATCACAAACAAGTTTTGTCTTGGACAATAATTCAAGTTCCTGTTTTATCGTTACTTGTTTTGTTTTGAAAACATCATACTGCTCGTCATCAACGAGCCCGATTTTATGACCAACTTCTGTAAGTCTTTCATCAGCATTATCCTGTCTCAAAAGAAGCCTATATTCAGATCTGGAAGTCAACATTCTATAAGGTTCTTCAATATCTTTTGTAACCAAATCATCTATCAAAGTTCCGATATAAGAAGAACTCCTTGAAAGTTCAAGCATATCAGAATTATTCAAATAATTATAAGCATTTATCCCCGCGACTAAACCTTGAGCAGCAGCTTCTTCATATCCGCTTGTTCCATTAATTTGTCCTGCGCAGAACAATCCTTTTACCAATTTTGACATCAAAGAATGTTGAGTTTGAACAGCTGGAATATAATCATATTCAACTGCATAAGCAGGTTTGATAATATGAGCATTCTCTAAACCAGGCAAAGTATGCAACATTTGTACCTGAACATCGGCAGGAAGGCTTGTTGAAAATCCTTGTATATAAATTTCATAAGTATTCAATCCTTCAGGTTCAATAAATATATGATGCGAAGGATTGGAAGAAAATCTTTTAACCTTATCCTCAATTGAAGGACAATATCTTGGTCCAACGCCTTGAATTAAGCCTTGATACATAGGAGACTTATCAAGATTATTTCTTATAATTTCGTGAGTTCTTTCATTAGTTCTTGTTAAATAACAAGGAACTTGTTTTCTAATTGGTCGATTTGGTTTAAATGAATAGAAATTTAATTCATCATCACCCGGTTGAATTGTCATCTTAGAATAATCAACTGTTCTTTTATCCACTCTGCAAGGAGTACCTGTTTTTAATTTTTTTACATTAAATCCAAGACTTCTTAAAGAATCAGAAAGACCGATAGCAGGCATTTCTCCAAGTCTGCCAGCTCTATATGATTTAAGACCAACAAATATTTTGCCATCAAGTGATGTTCCGGTTGTTAAAATAACTGCCCCAGCAGAATATTCAATGCCAAATTCATCAATTGCACCAATAAGGCAGCCATCTTTTACAATCAAATCTGTTATACAGCATTGTTTTAAATAAATATTTTCATAAGACTCAATAACATTACGCATATAGTCCATATATTCTTTTTTATCTGATTGAGCTCTGAGCGCTCTTACAGCAGGACCCTTTGAAGAGTTAAGCATTTTCATCTGCACGTAAGTAGCATCAGCCGCCTCGCCCATCATACCGCCTAATGCAGCAATCTCTCTTACAAGAGTAGATTTAGCTGGGCCTCCAATTGCAGGATTACAAGGCATTAATGCAATATTATCTAAATTAAGAGAACACAACAAAACTTTTGCGCCCAATTTAGCAGCAGAAAGAGCGGCCTCACAACCTGCATGCCCACCACCTACAACTATTACATCAAATTTATTTTTCAAATAGTCCATACGCATATTATACTACAAATGTAAGCCCACAAACCCAAATTAATTGTGAGACAAAAGAAAATTTTTTAATTTTTCCGTATATTATATAGTATAATTATGCTTATTAAATGGAGAAATATATGAAAAGATTAATACTATTAATTTCACTAATACTAAGTACGGCCTTACATACTTATGCATTTACAAGTAATGAATACAACTCTCAAGATTTATCAAATATGAATTTACAAGAAAAAACTCAATACGTAAAACAAATTAAGACATTACTATTTGCAAAAGATTGCAAATACAAGTTAGAAACCCCAGAATTTATACACATAATAGCAACTCACAGAAAAGACAAACAATATCCTGACCAATATTATGCAGCACAAACAGGTTATGATTCTTACAACAACGCAGATTTAACAGCAATGTTTACAAAACATATGAACATAATGTATATGTATGGAGTTCAAGAAAAAGATAATTCACGTATTATATACTATTACAATGTTTTTGGAAGTATTCAACTACTTGATTTTATGTATGAAAATTATCCAAACTATCCATTTTATACAAGAAAATACAAAAAATCAGGAGATCTTATAAATAGCGTATATTGCCCTGACGAAAAGACAAAAATAAAATTTAATACTAAGGGTACAAAAGCTGAAATTTGGATAAATGAAGAACTAACAGATAAAATAAATTTTTAATCCCAATCTGTCTTATCCAAAAATGAATTTATTGCTTCTTTAAAATTTTCAGGAGTTCTAAGCTTGCTTGCTTTTGAAGATGGAGAAGAAGACCCAGTAGTTAATTTAGTATAGAAAGAAAGCCCGACATAAACAACAACTGAAGATGCTACAACTCCCAACATCGCTAAAATAAATCTTAAAGCAACATCTTTATTAGAAATAGGATGACTGACTACAGCCTCAATATCCTTATCCACATAATTACTTGGATTAGAGTTAGACTCTGCCAAAACTGAATTTGACAGAGTACTAAAACCTAATGATAAAAATATAATTAAACTTACAATTAATAACTTAATCTTCATCTTTATTCTTCACTGTTACTCACTACAGGTTTCATAACTTTAGATTTAGACTTAATACCACGATTTGGTCGTCTTACTTTAGCCTTAGATTCATCTACAGATTCTTTTGCCTGTTCAATTTTATTATCGACTTTTTCATCAGTTTTTTCAATAGGAGTTACTGGCTTAGAAACATTTTCTACTTTTGTTTCTTCCTTAACTTCAACTTTTTCTGCTGGAGCCACCTGTTGTTCTGTAGCCTTTGGTTGTTCTTGTTTTTCAAATTTTGGCTGTTTTACAATTTCAGGAACAATTTCAGAAGTTGCAGATATTAGATTCGTAGAAGTTTTAAGGTCTGCACTTTCTTGAACAATAGTATCCTTAACCTGTTTTTTATTAAATTTATTTTTTCTATTCCCGCCTCGTTGATTTCTATTATATTCATTTGTTTGAGAATCACTTTGTGCAGTTACTGCGGGATTTTCAACATTAACAGTTAGTTCAATTTCCTTAGATTCAGCAATTGCCTCAACCTCTCCAACTGGCTGTCTTGTTGTATCTTGTTGGTTAAAGTTTCTATTATTGTTATTGTTTCTATTACCAAATCTTTGATTTTGACTTTGGTTTGGATTACCACCAGTTTTTTTGAAACCACTCAAAGGCAATTTCATCTTAGCAGCTTTTGCTCTATATTCACCATCTGAAGTAGAAGACGCATATTTAATATCTTCCATAACAAATCCGTTACCTTGACAGTGAGGACATTTTTTAGCGAAAATTTCAGCTAATGCTTGACCTTGACGGTGACGAGTCAATTCTACCAATCCTAAATCAGATAATTGACCAACTTGAGGTTTCGCTTTATCTGGTTCAATCGCAAGTTCAAGTTCTTCCATCATAGCTAGTTTATCAACCCGAGACAACATATCAATAAAGTCGACAATAATCATACCACCGATATTTCTAAGTCTCAATTGACGTGCAATTTCATGAACAGCTTCAATGTTTGTCTTCAAAATAGTTTCATCCTGAGTTGCAGAACTTACAAATTTACCACTGTTAACGTCAATTACTGTCAATGCTTCTGTTGTTTGAATAAACAAATAACCACCTGACGGCATATTAACTTTCGTTTGCAAAGCGGCTTTTATTTCTTTATGAATATCCATCGCAACCAATAAAGGCTCAGTCCCTTTGTATAAAGTAACCTTCATATCTTTGTTCATGTGCCAAGTTTGCAATAAATTTTGTAATCTATTCATTGCAAATGCTGTATCTACAATAATTTCTTCAGTATTTTCAGTACAAGCTTCTCTTATAACTCTGTACAACAAATCCTGATCTCTATACAAAAGATTAGGTGCTGTAACAGTTTCAGCAGAAGTAATAATACCATTCCATTTTTCCAAAAGAATTTCTAAATCTTCTTGAATATCTGATTCAGATTGTCCTTCAGCTTCAGTTCTGATAATTACACCAACGCCAACAGGCTTCAACAAACTAACAACAGATTTCAATCTTGCACGTTCTTTAACAGAAGAAACCTTTCTACTAACATTAATTCCGGTTTCACTTGGCATCAATACCAAAAATCTTCCCGGTAAACTAATTTCCGTTGTAACTCTAGGTCCTTTATGACCAGTAGGCTCTTTTACAACTTGAACAATTAATTTTTGTTTTGGAGACAACTTATCTTGAAGTGCTCCCTTTTTCATTACATCTTGTGCATGTAAGAATCCCATTTTATCAGAACCAACATTCACAAATGCGGCATCAATACTAGGTAAAATGTTTTCAACTTGCGCTAAATACACATCTCCTAATAAAATATCTCCACGATTGATGTAAAATTCTGAAACTTTTCCATTCTCAACTAAAGCAGCAATGTTATCGCGTTCTGCAATAACAATCTTTTGACCTTCGACAGCGTTTTTCATTAAATTAATCCTTTATAAAACCTATAACTCTTTTAACTCTTTGTCAAAAAATCGAGTACGCACAATATTAAAATTATAACTTTCATCTATCAATCTGATAAAGTCATCAATTCTAACAGCCGGTATCTCGTCATTTTGACCGGTTCTCAATACTATAAATAAACAGTCATTATCAAATTTATAAGAATAAACCGATGGTTTAATGTTTATTGTTTTTTGTAAACCCTTCTTGTTTTTCTTCGAAATTAATATTTCTTCGAAAGAAAAAACCTTGTTTAAATTATACTTTAATTCTTCAAATTTGTAAAGTTGCTTGTCAACAGGGATGACCTCATATTCTGCCCAATAAACAGTGGCATCAATGGATTTAACCGGAAGTACAAGTTTTTTAACATCAACAATTTTGGCTAAATCAGGCAAAACATTCTTTAATTTCTCTGCCAAATCAACTTCTGAGATATCTTCTAACAAGTCAATATCAATCAACTCTGTTTTACTTTCAATAAACAATGGTAAAGCAACTCCCATAGAAACCTTCATAAGAGGGTTAAATCCGTGAGAATAAGCAACTTTTAGTCCTGTTCTTGATAAAGCCTTTAAAAATGTATTTTGCCAATCTAAGTGTGAAAAATATCTTAAGGTCCCAAGTTTCGTAATCTTAACTCTATACTTGTAAACAACTTCATTCATATAACTCATATCAGAATTAATTGTATGCGGGATTATCTCTTTAGTATTTTTAGCAATTTCTGACATATTGAAAGGTTCTGCAACAACTTTTTTTGTAGCTAAAGAAGAACAAACTCCACAATTTACGCACTTATTTTCACAAGTTGGTTGAACAACAAAATCTTTATTTTGACAAAATGCTTTATTGTATTCATCAATAAACCAAGACTTATTAACCCCAATATTTATAAAATTCCAAGGCAAATCATCATTCGTTGAATATTCTTTTTCAGCTAAATTAGCCAAAGACAGACCACATTTTTCTGCTGTATCTTGCCATACTCGCTTATCAAAGTTTTCACTCCAAGCATCAAGATAACATCCTTGTTTATAAAGTTCTTCAATATAATTGCACAAGCTATCATCTCCACGAGTAAGAACAGCCTCAATTTGTGACACATATTTATCGTGATAATTAATTTTGACACCTTTTATATGGTCCGTCTTAGATTTTAAATACCTAATATGTTCTGATACTGTATCCAAATTCATTTGTGGCGTCCATTGAAATGGAGTAAACGGTTTTGGAATAAATATAGACAACGTACAAGTTAAATCAAATCCGTGTTTTAACCCTTTTTCTTGTTTAATTAATTTAGCTCTATATTTAATATTGCTCAATAACTCAGCCATCTCATCCATATCTTCAAGTGTTTCAGTAGGAAGTCCTGCAATAAAATACAATTTAATTCTAGACCAGCCATTTTCATACAACGTCAAAGCAGCATTCAAGATTTGTTCTTCTGAAATGTTCTTTTTAATCACATTTCTCAATCTTTGACTACCTGCTTCAGGTGCAAGAGTCATAGTCGATTTTCTTACACTTTGAACAAGGTTAGCAAGTTCAAGATTAAAGCCATCTATCCTTTGACTAGGAAGAGAAACAGATATTTTTTTATCATTAAAATCAACTGCAAGTTCTTTTATAACTTCTTTTATATTTGAATAATCATTTGAAGATAAAGAAAGCAGGGAATATTCGTCATACCCTGTATTTTCAACAAGTTCTTTTGCAATCCTTACAATATCTTCACCAGGTCGTTCTCTAACTGGTAGCGTAACGTGCCCGGGCTGACAAAAACGACACATTCTACCGCAACCACGGCGAATTTCTACAACAGCTCTGTCCTGAACAGAATTTGAATAAGGTATAGGATACGATGTAGGAGCTGTATCATAAACCAGTTGAGCAACACGCTTTGTTACCGATTCACTAACTCCTTTTATCCAACAACCTTCAATTTTTGAAAGCTCAAATAAACGTTCTTTTCTTGGTAAACCCTTAGTTTTTTTTAATGTTTCGCAAAACTCAAGAATGACATCCTCACCATCTCCAATAACAAAACAATCTATAAAATCAGACATTGGTAGCGGATTAAAACAACAAGGACCACCTGCAAAAATAATTGGGTCAGAATCGTTTCTATATTCATTCCTATAAGGAATTTGAGCCATTTCAAGCATTTTTAAAATAGTAGGATATGCAAGTTCATACTGTATTGAAAATCCTAGTGCATCAAACTCTTTTATTGAAACCTTGCTTTCCAGTGCATACAAAAGTTGCAGTTTATAATCAGGTTCAGGAGCATAAACTCTATCAGCCATAAAATCGGTCTGCTTATTAATTTGTTCATAGAGAACTCGTACACCAAGATTGCTAATCCCAATTTCATATTTGTCAGGGAAAGCAAGTGCAATACGGCAACCAACAGAATCAAAATCCTTGTTGTAAGATAGAAATTCACCACCCACATACTGGTATGGCTTTGTACATTTATATAACGACTCTCTATAGTCTTGGAAAAAACAGTTCATATTACGCTAAATCTTCTGGTACATACTTATCAATTTCAATAATTGTACCGTTTAAAACATTCTTATCCATTGATTTTAAGAAATCAAATAACTCTTCATTTTTTATATCATAATTGTAAAGGCAAGTGTCACCATCAATAGTTCTCATCACCCTAACAATATAATGGCATTTTTCAGCATAAGCCAAAAGATTTGGCTCATTAAACTTTTTACCATTGCTATCTCTTTTAAGTTTTACATAATTATAACCTGCAAAAAATTTGATTTTTTCTTCGCTATCTTGCGGTAAATCATTATTGTGTCTGGTAAAAATGTTAATTACCTTCTTGTTAATTTCGTCAGCCATAAATCTATTCCCTATTCCATATTCCGTATGATATTCCTATTAAACAATATAATCAGAGCAAGTTCAAGTCATACATTTAGAGTATAAATCATAAATAAGTATATACTTATTTAAAATTTCATATATAATAAGAAAGATAGGAGAATGTTATGTTACCGTTAATCACAGAGGAACAATCTACTTTAGCCTTTGCAGAAATTTTTCAAGATGTCAGAATATGGCGTAAAAATATGGTTCAATACTTAAAAGAAGAGAATCCTGAAATAAATACTGCAATACTTGAAGCGGCGAAAAGTACAGAACTAGATCCTAAAGCTGTTGCTCTCGGAGCTTATATGACATATAGACTTCTTGAATTAGCAGCAGAAGAAGAGACTGATATACAAATTGAAGACTAAATCAATCTCAAGTTTCTTTGATGACATATTGCAATAGCAATAGCATCTATTGTGTCGTCGAGTTTAGGAAGATTATCAACCTCTAACGAAATTTTTACCATAGTTTCTACTTCTTTTTTTGATGCTCTTCCATAACCTGTTAAAACTTGTTTCACTTCTATTGGAGTGTACTCAAATATAGGTACATTAAATTTTTGAATAGCCGCCAAAATTACACCTCTTGCCTCCGCAACGGGAATAATCGTTTTTTGATTCTTAAAAAAGTATAGTTTTTCTATTGAAACACAGTCTGGAGCATATTTATCGACCAATTCAGATATATCATTAAATATGTCTAAAAGACGTTCTTCATTTTTACAATCTTTACATGTCTGAACAGAACCTGATGCTAATAAAATAGGCTTATCAGATTCAATATTTATAAGCCCGTAGCCTACAATAGCCATACCAGGGTCTATTCCTAAAATTTTCATATGTTAATTATATCAACAATTTATGAATAAGCAACGCATTGACCTTCATTTTTTGTGATAAAATTAAATAATCATTTAGCTTAGGGGTAAATTTAAGATAGTTTTTTAGAAATATAATATAGGGGTAGCAAGTAAGTAATGGTAAGTAATGAATCAGATGAAAAAGTTATTGGATTTCCAAGAGCAATGTCGTATTTCACGCATTATCCTTTCTGGTATGGATTTTTCAACCATCTAGGAATAAAAGTAGTTCTATCAGACACAACAACTAAAGAAATCGTGTCTAATGGAGCGTCTCTTGTTGTTACAGAAACTTGTTTGCCTATTAAAATATTTGTAGGACATGTACTTGATTTAATTAATAAGGGAGTAAAAAAGATTTTTGTTCCTTCTATTCAATCAATTGCACCTAAAATATATAACTGTTCAAAAATAAGAGGATTGCCGGACTTAATAAGAAATATAGTCAAACAAGATTTTGAACTTATTGAACCAACCCTAGATAAATCTGAAAAAGGTCAAGGGTTCTACACATTTTTAAAAGAAAGCGTCGCATGCTTTGGAATAACCGATTTTGACGTAATAAGAGACGCCTCAAAATCAGGCTGGAAGTTATACAACAACTTTTTAATTATGGCAAGAAGCGGAATTCCATATAAAAAAGCATTTAACAATGCCCTAAAAGGTAAAATTATTCTTGAAAATGACGATAAGGAATATTCCATTTCAGTTGCAGTAGCAGCACACGATTATGATGTCTTTGATGAACATGCAAGTATGAAAATATTTGATAAACTTGAAAAAATGGGTGTTAAAGTTTATACATCAATTCGTTTAACCGACGAGAAAAAAATAGAAGGGCTTAATACTCTTGACCAAAAAATGTACTGGGCAAATGAACTTGAAATGACTGGAACAGCCGGTCACTATTTGAAAAACAATAAAATTGACGGATTAATCACAGTAAATTCATTCGGTTGTGGACCGGATTCATTGATGATTGAAAAAATCACAAGAAAAGCCAAAGAATTTGGGAAACCTGTTCTTTCTCTAACTATTGATGAACATACAGGAGAAGCAGGTTTCATAACAAGACTTGAAGCATTTGTTGATATGTTGTTCAGAAAAAAACGCAATATCATCGTAAAAACGCTTAATATGAAAGATACAGAATTTAAGCCAAAAACAAATACTTGCGAAAATTTAATCTAAATATTAGTCTTAATTCCTTTACAACTGCCCATATATGATTCGGTCTATCCCAATCATATCTTTTTCAATCATAATATTTTTAAAATTAGCAGATTGAAGGAGTTTTAATACATCATCAGACTGCCCAAAACCTAATTCAAAAGCTATGAATCCATTTGGATTTAAGTATTCTGGAGCCTTTGATATTATTTTTTCATAGAATTCCAACCCATTCTCTCCTCCTGCAAACAATGCTCCAGTTGGCTCAAACGTAACCTCTTTTTGTATATCTGTACCAGTAGGAATATATGGAGGATTCGAAACGATTATATCAAATTTCTTACCACTTGGTATTTTATCAAATAAATTAGATTCAATAAATTCAATTCGATTATTAACTTTTAAATTTTTCGCATTTTGTTTTGCAATTTCTATTGCCTTAGAAGAAATATCAACTGCAGTAATTTTTGTATCAGTACTTGATGCGATTGAACAAGCTATGCAAGCGGAACCTGTACCTATATCTAAAACTTTTTTAAAATTATTAGATTTGATTATATCAATAGCTTTCAAAACAAGTTGCTCAGTATCACCCCTTGGGATAAGAACATTCTCATTTACTATATATTTATTCCGCATAAAATCAGCAACACCCATGATATATTGAATAGGCATCCTCGTTTTAGCTCTATACTGAGCTTTTTCTATTACGATATCAAGTTTTTTACGATCTAAAGTAACCCCTCTTATAACATCAAGAGCTGAATACTGACAGTAATGTTCAATCATCATTCTTACTTCTATTTTTGCCTCACCTAAATCAATTCCACTATTTACAAGAATCGCAACAATCTCTGGAATGTTCATCAATAATTTTCCCTATCTCATTTTTCATATCCAACTTGGACACAGTCTCTACATCTAATTTTTCAATATTATATTTCTTACATAACCTGTCATAATAATACAGTTGCTTCTTTGTAGGTTTTTCTTTTGACATTTTTACTTCTTGCAAAAAAGCCCTTTTCTGTTTTTCAAATGCCTTTTTCTTTTCAATTAAAGGTGCCTGAGCTTTTTTATACTCATAATACCGTTTACACTCTGCAAGATACAGCAGTGTATCTTCTTTAAATGTCTCATCATCCATGAAATCTGCTAAAAATGGAAACCTTGAAGCATTAACCTGTTGATAATAGGACTCATCTTCAATGAACTTGCTAAACATTACTTGAACATCCATTTCCAAATTTTGTTTAACTAACGCTCTCAAAAAATTGCATACCGCACTTTTTTGAGTTTTGTCAAAATTCAAATATATTCTCTGTTTTACTTCATACATACAATAACTATTTCAAAGAATCTTTGATAACATCCTTAATGCCAAATTTTCTCTGAGAGTTACGGAATGCAGCTAACTTTGAATATAAATCAGACTTAAGTGGATTTGATTGATAAGTCTTATTTACACTCTCAACGATGTCTTCTGTTGAAGTACCATCGATTACTGTGAAGTTTTTAAGTTTATCTTTGCTCATATTTACCTCTTCGTACATATATAAAGTATATACTTCAGAAAAAATTGCTTTTTTTGTAACATTTATATTAAGTATTGTAACGTTAATTTTAAAAAAGTCAATGATAACACAGATTTAATCAGCTATATCAAGTATTGATCATACGAAAAATTAAGATGACGCAAGTTCATAAATTTTATTTTTTGGGACATCTGTTAATAACGATAATATTTTAGAAATTTCTTTTGATTTATAACCGTTATTTTTTAATTTATTAATTGCAGATACAATATTAAATTCAGAACTATCAACAGTTTTATAAATCATACAAACGATTTCGCCTTTAATCCCGCTTTTATAGTGTTCAATAACGTTTTGAATAGTGTCCACAACAGATTCTTCAAACAGTTTTGTGAGTTCTCTTGCTAATGATACATTCACATTACCTTTTAATTCTTTAATAATTTCCAAAGTCTTTAAAATTCTATTTGGAGATTCATAAAATACAATATTTGAGTTTGCATAAGTATCAATTATTTCAGAAATCTGAGACTTAGTCCTAGGAATAAATCCTACAAAAGTAAACACTTCATCTTCTCTTGGAGTCATAGACAAAAATGTTGTTAAGGCAGATGGACCCGGAAGAGCAGTAAAAGTTATTTTATTAGATATAAGACTCTTCAACAAAAGGTTTCCAGGGTCACAAATCATTGGAGTTCCAGCATCTGATACAAGAGCAATTCTCTTACCTTCATTTAATAATCCAATCAAAAAATCAACCCTACTTTTTTCGTTGTACTTATGATAAGAAATAAGTTTAGTTTTAATATCAAAGTGATTCAATATTTTTTGGGTAACTCTGGAATCTTCACAAGCAATCACGTCAACTGATTTAAGAATCTCAATAGCTCTTAAAGATATATCACTCAAATTGCCAATAGGAGTAGGAACTATATAAAAATCAAATTCTTTTTGTTGCATAAAATAATCCTAACACAAAACAGAATTATAATTCCTGACGACCATGTTCTTTTAAATATTCTCTAATACTTGCTAAAGCGGATTGAACAATTCTTGTAATTCTTGAAGGTGACAACCCAACTTGAACAGCAATATCTTTTGCTTGCATATTACGATAAAATCTATATTCAACGACAGTACGCTCTTTTTGAGGTAAAGTAGCAATCGCTTCTTTAATTAAACGACTCATTTCAATAATTTCAGCTTTTTCATCTGGTAGAGCACAAGGATCCTTGATAAAATCAAAAGGTGAATCATTATCTGAAGAAGATGCAGCCAAACTATCAATTGAAAGAATCGTTTCATAGACAGCTTCTTTAACTTTTCCAGCAGAAGTTTCGCCATCAGATTCTTCATCTTTGTCGGTTTTATGCTTTAGGGAGTACCATTTGTATCGATGGCGCAACTCATTTCTAATTGCCCATTTTACAGCGGTGCCCATGTAGGCATCATTATATTTAGCAAGCTGTTCTTCAGTTTTATTTTTAATCATTGCCTGTACTGCGATAATACCAATACTGACCAATTCTTCATACTCAACCATATGGTTGGGTACCCTTCTATGCTCGATTTTGGCAACCTTCTGAACTATGCTTACGTATTGCTTTAATAAACTCTGATTATTCATTCCATATCGATATTTAATTATTAACTATTGTTTATATTACCTTGATTTGATTTATTTTTCAAGTTATATACAAAAAGTAAAATCTCAGCTACAGCTTTAAACAGCTCAGGAGGTATTAGCTGCCCGATTTCGACCATTCTATATAAAGCCCTTGCAACCGGAGGATTTTCTATAATAGGGATTTTATTTTCTTCCGCAATTGCAATAATTTTTTGAGCTATAAGTTCTGCACCTTTCATTGTTAACATGGGCGAGAGCATGGTATCTGCATCATATTTTAGGGCACAGGCAACATGAGTAGGATTTCTTACTATAAAATCAGCTTCAGCTACAGAATCCATGGCACCTTGTTGCATCATCTGCATACGTCTCTGCCTAAGTGCAGCTTTGACATTCGGATCGCCTTCTTGGTTTTTATATTCATCTTTTATTTCTTTAAAAGACATCTTCTGATCTTTCATAAATTTCCATCTTGTCACGCCATAATCGGCAAGTGCAATAATAAGAAACGCAATACATGCTTTATAAACAAAATCTACAATTAATTTACCAAATTCAATCATAACTGCGAAATTATTATCAATAGCCGCTAGCATTAGAATACTTTTCAAGTGGGCAGAATAAACAGCCCAGCCGACAAGACCTAAAATTAAAACTTTCAAAATATTTTTAAAAAGTTCAAATAATGTTTTTACTGTAAACAAATTTTTAAAGTATTTTGAAGGATTTAATTTATCCAATTTGGGAATAAGAGGAGCAATTGCTACAAGAGGTCCGACTTGAATGAAATCGGCAATAATTGCAATTAGAGCCGCCACAACAAGCACAGCACCAACTATAGAAATCGTCGGAATCAACGTTGCAGTCAAAATATACATATAACCTATGTCATCAAGATGTTGATTAGGAATTTGTTCGTACAAGGTACGAAATAAACCATTCATCATTTTCCACATAAGCGGAGCAAGCATATTAAGAAACGAAAAAACGACCAATAGAGAAAGTGCGGTTGAAACATCTTTAGATTTTACAACCTGGCCTTCTTTTCTTGCACGCTCTAATTTCTGAGGCGTGGCGTCATATTGCTTGTCTTCATCACCCATATATACTTTTCCTGATAGTTAGATATATGCAATATCTTACCATAAATTATTTTTGAAGAGAAGTAACTAAGGGCAAAAATTCAGGCATTGAAATATCGACCCACTGGAAATCTTTTACAAGAATTTCTTTTTTAGAGATTAATCCAGCTATATAAAATGTCATTGCAAGTCTATGATCATGGTAAGTTTCAAGGGTTACACCACCAATAAGTTTTTGATTACCCGAAATTATGAACCCATCATCAAGTTCATCAATATCAATACCCATTTTTCTAAATTCGGTAACAACAGCCGTAATTCTATCAGCTTCTTTGTTTCTCAAATCTCCAGCATCAGTAATTTTTGTAACGCCATCTGCTTGAGTTGCCAACAAAGTTATTACAGGTAACTCATCAATCAGACGAGGAATTATTGAACCATTAATATCAGTTGCTTTTAATTCAGAATATCTTACTCTTATATCACCAACTTTTTCACCTGCTACAATTCTTTCATCAAGTATTTCAAGATTTCCATTCATATTTTTAACTACATCTATAATCCCTGTTCTTGTAGGGTTTAATCCAATATTTTTAATAATAATGTCTGAGGCAGGGGTAATAAGAGCCGCAACAATAAAAAATGCAGCAGAGGAAATATCCCCAGCAACAGTAATTTCTCTTGGCTCTAATTCAGATTTTTCTATACTTACAGAAGTTCCTAATGTGGAAATATTAGCACCCATATATTTGAGCATAAGTTCTGTATGGTTTCTAGATAAATATGGCTCATTAACAGTTGTAACACCATCTATACCCATTCCTGCAAGAAGAATAGAAGATTTAACTTGTGCAGATGCTATAGGTGAATTATATTCAACAGCTTTAAGTTTTTTACTAAATATTTTTAAAGGGGCTTTACCCTCCATAGAAACAATTTCAGCCCCCATTAATTCTAAAGGTTCTATAACCCTTTTCATAGGACGCTTAGACAAACTTGCATCACCAACTAAAACAGAATCAAAATCTTGACCTGAAAGAATTCCAGATACAAGACGCATTGTAGTACCTGAATTACCACAATCAAGCGGTAATTCAGATTTAATCAATTTACCTTTTGAATTTACTATTAAATTATTTTCATCAATAAATTGAATATCAACGCCTAAATGTTTAAAGACAGATACCGTAGATTTACAATCAGATGCATACAAAAAATTTTTAATCCTTGATTTCCCATTAGCTAAAGATGAAAACATAACCGCACGATGAGAAATAGATTTATCAGCGGGAATTTCTATCTCACCTCTAAGCCCACTCAAAGAGCGTTTAACATTTACATCCATAAAATCTCCTAATTAACCAACGGATCCGTTTCGTTAAATATTACCATATAAAAATCCGGATGTGTCAAACTAGGGTTATTTCTCATAAAGTGTTTAACATTAAATTTTTGAATATATTTATCAAGTTTAGCAATGATTTTAGGTCTATCTTGATTGGCTATTTTAAGTCGTTCAACATACTGTTCAGCCATAAGTTGAACTTCTTCTTCTGATAAAAGTGGACGTCCGCCAATTTTAACTTCATCAGGTTCATTCTTTTCTAAATATTTTTTTTCTTCTTTTTTTTGTTTCTGGTCTTTCTTTTGTCCATCGGAATCTGTAGAAGAACTCATGTCAACAGTTTGCTGTTCTACATGGGTTAAAAAATTATTTATAAAACTAAACATTTAAATCTCCGATAAATTAACAATACCATTATAATTAGATATCCCAAATAAATCAATGATTTTAGGATATATAGATAAACCCAGTAACACCCAAAGTAAAGAATAGTTAAGAATCATTAAAAATTAGCAAAAATGAAAATATTTTTGATACAATTGTAGAGGTGGGGAGACTATGAAAGAGCGAGTAGCGTTATTTATAATACTTTCAGGCTTAACTGCCTTTTTGTACATATTCCAATATCATGTTAATACGATTTGGGGATATGCTATTTTGCTTACCCTTATGCTAATATATGGCGTCTACTTCAATTTGGCCTTGTACCATAATAAGCGTAAACTAAAAAAACAACCAATAAAAATAAATGAAAGCTATAAGCCTTTTGTATCAATAATGATACCCGCTCATAATGAAGAATACGTTATTGCTAATACAGTAGAAAACATCTTACAGTTAACATACCAGAATTATGAAATAATAATTATTGACGACAGAAGTACAGATAACACTCCTGCAGTTATAAAGAATTTAGAATTAAAATATAAAGGCAAAGTAAAAACACTATCCAGACAAAATAGTGCATTACCTGGTAAATCAGCCGTTTTAAACGATGCTTTAAAAATTGCAAACGGAGAGGCAATCTTGGTTTTTGACGCTGATGCAAGCATTGAACCTGATTTCTTAGATAAGTTAATACCTTGTCTTGAACCAAATGACGTTGGAGCAGTACAAGCTAGAAAAATCATCAGGAACTGGAAAGATAATCTTTTAACAAAATGCCAATATAATGAATACGTCCTAGATAACCACATTCAGGTAGGTCGCGATGCAATTAAAGGAGCCGTTGAACTAAGAGGGAATGGGGAACTTATAAAACGCAAAGCTCTTGTTGATATTGATGGTTGGAACAATTATACAATTACCGACGACTTAGATATGTCTACAAGATTACATATCAAAGGCTGGGATATAAGATATTGCCAATCAGCAGAAGTTTTTGAAGAAGGAATTGTATATCCAATTTCACTGTTCAGACAGCGCAGAAGATGGCTTGAAGGAACAATTCGTCGGTATCTTGAATATTCATTCGAAGCGATAACCTCAAAAAAAATGTCACTTAGAGCAAAACTTGATATGACAGTATATATTTCTCAATTTGTAATACCTCTTTGGCTAATTATTGAAACAGCAATAAGAATTACAAAGGCAGTAGTTGGGAATATAGGTGTAAAAAACGAACTGGAATCATCATTAATAATTGCAGTTATGGCTGCTGTGGGGTTCTTTACAGCGATAAGATACAGTTTAAGGAAGTATGACAACCAAAAGAGAATTTCGGCCCTTATTCAGGCATCCTACACATCAATATATATGCTCGTAATATGGTTCCCAATGGTTCTGTTTATTTGTGGTAAAATATTATTCTGCAAAAAAGATATGAATTGGGGTAAAACCGCTCATGGGCTTGTGCTTGAAGAAGAAGAAAATATGGGTAATAGAGAAGAATTACAAGGGGTATAAAAAGAATGGATTTAGACGCAATCAAAGATAAAATTAGACAAATACCGGATTTCCCGAAAAAAGGAATACAATTTCTTGATATAACTACGGGGATTAAAGATGCAGAAACAATGCAAAATATGATTGATTATCTTTACGAAATTTATAAAGATAAGAAAATCGATTACGTCGCAGGTATTGAATCAAGAGGATTTATCTTTGGCATGCCTCTAGCATATAAATTAAATGCAGGATTTATTCCTATTAGAAAACCAAATAAATTGCCAGCAGAAACAATAAAAGAAACATACGAATTAGAATATGGAACAGACACCATAGAAATTCACGCTGATGCAATAGAAAAAGGTGCAAATGTTGTCGTAGTTGATGATTTGTTAGCAACTGGCGGGACGGCTAGTGCAGCGTGCAACCTAGTCAAAAAAGCAGGAGGCAATGTAGACTCTGCAGCATTTGTTATAGAATTAACACCACTAAAAGGCGCCGAAAAAATTAAGAGAACAACTGGTGTAAAAGTTATTTCAATGCTTAAATATGACTTAGATTAATATAAAGTTTTAGTATAATTAGAATAAAAGAATCCGTTTTAGATAAAAACGGGTTCTTTTATTTGACCATTATTTCAATGATTATTAAAATAATGTAACAGAATGTAACAAAGCATTAAAAATCACTAAAGATTAATAATAAAAATGCCGTTACAAAAAAAATAGAATTAGAATTCGGTACGTTTACGTATATGAGCTTATGCTCTATGATTAAACGTCCAAAAGAAAAAGGAGTACTAAAATGGGTTTATCAGCATCGCAAGCAAGATTGTTGAACTTAACCGGTCGTATGCATGACATTGAGTATAAAGCTCAAAATCTTGAAGCACAAAAATTGGAAATGGCCAATGAATCAACCGCAGTTTATCAAGACTATGAGGATGCTCTTAATAAACAAAAAGTCCAACTTAAATCTGTTGGTTCTGATGGAACAGCAACATACAAAGATATAACAGGAACTGATTTAAAAAGTGCCGGATATGCTTTCGAAGTTGCAACCGGACAATATTCCGGTAAAGTTTATTCTACAATAGCAGATGCCGCTAAGGCAGCATCTGGAACCGCATTAACAGCAGATGCAACAGGTGGGACAGATGGTACTACTAACACTATTACAAACTTAATAGAGGCAGGGTTTGTAGTTCTTGTTAAATTACCTCAACAATCAACAGGTGGATATCCTGATATAACTACGTTGACTGGATATAGTGCTACCGTGGGTATTCCAATAGATACTGTAAAAACAACATACTCAAATACCAATGAAACAAACATTGCAACAGATACAAATTTACAAGAAACATCAGATGAAACATTGTTAAAGAAAGCTGAAGCTAAGTATGAAGCTTCAATGGCAAAGATTGACGCTAAAGATAAAAAATTTGATACAGATATAGCATCTCTAGATAATGAAAGAACTGCTATCAAAACTGAAATCGATACATTGAAAACTGTAGCAAAAGATAACATAGATAGAACATTCAAACTATTTAGTTAATAAACAGTAATTCTTTTTCTTTTAAAAATTCTATTTCAAATATTTAAAAAGCCTGTTGCAAGTTGCAACAGGCTTTTTTATTTTAAATATAGTGTGCACTATAATTTCAACAATTTCTCAGCTAAAGGAGACTCTACCCTTCCATTGAGGGTTTTAGAAACTTTTTTAATCACTTCTGCCATAGTCTCCATTTGATTTGTCCAAACAAAATTATCTGAAACATACTTTTCACCAACTTCAAAACTACCACTTATCTGGACTTTGATTATTTCTTCAAGCATTTTTCTTGCAGTTGGAATCATTTTTTCGATATTAACAGTGAGAACACCATCCATATCAATAGAAATTGCACCTTCACTTAAAAAGAAATAATTTTGCATAACAGAACGAACCCTATGAGCCTGACTTAATGTTGGTTTAGACTTAAGCATATTATCTGCTGCATAAGTAACAACAATTTCGTCTCTTTCTTTTGGTGTATACATTCCATTTTTAGTTAAAACTTCAAGCATCCCGAGAGAAGTCATATCAGCTTTGTTTTCTTCTATGATAGATTTATATTTACCTAATGCTTCTGTTCCTGCGTTTGGCCCTAAAGAATGCCCATTTTCATGACCAATTGTAAACCAGTGGTCAGCTTCATCATTATAGAATTTGTGTTGTTCTTTATTTAGAATAGCATCCAATCTCTCTTGCATTTTATTTTTCGCATCTTCACTCGTGAGAAGCCTTATTTGTCTATGATAAACATTTCGTCTTCCACCACCGATTGTAACAGATAATTTATCATCATTAGGCAGATTTTCAGCAAGCGTAATACCCGCCCTAAATTCTCCGACATCCCCAGAAACCATAACCAAATCAACATCAACCATAGTTTGTTTTGATTTTTTATCAGGAGAAATATTTTGGACATATTTGTCATTGAATGGCATATTTTGAGCCATCACAGGTAAAAAGTCTTTTACTTTTAAAATAGCTTTTGTACCTTTTTTGTTGATGATACCAACTCTACCACCGAGAAAATCTTTTGAAACAGGAGTAATGCCGTTTTTATCTAAAAGAGCTTTTAACTCTTCATTCTCAACTACAGTTTCAGTTAATTCATCAGAATAATTTTCCCTGGTTATTGTAAATTCTATAGGGGTATCCTGTAATTCTGCCCATTTTTTATCAGCATAAGCATCCAGCATCGGATCAGCAGTCCTTAAAGCTTTTGCTTGAAGAAGTAAGTATTCATTAAAATCACTATTTGTTGAAATCTTACTTGCTTTTTCTAGTTCATTAGCCATCAACGTAAATGCATCTTTAAACTTATCAATATAATCTGTTGCAGTAAGTTCATCCCCCATTCTTTCAACAACAGAACGTTGGTTAAGAATCACTTTGACTTCTGCAATTTTACCTTCATTCAACATTTTAACAAGGATTTTATGAAATTCATCTTTCTCTAAATCTTCAGGATAAATACCTCTACCAGGAGTTTCATGAACATCTTTTGCCAATTCAATCATATTTGATTCTCTATCAAGAGAACAAACACCTTTTTGAGCATCATATAAAATCTTAGTTAATTCTGCATATTTATTACTTTTTCCCACTTCAGCATATAAAAACTTTTCAAATGGTAAATTGTGTATATTATCAAGTCTTTTATTTATTTTTTCAAGAATATCTCCTGCTCTAACTAGATGAATCAACGCTTCTTTATCACCCTCAGGCAATTCTAGATACTCTGGAGCATCAACATCTAACATTTTCTTTGTAGTTAAATAATCCTTATGAGTTCTTTTTTCAAGTTCTTCAATAGAAAGATTAAATTCGTAAGTCTTTGTCATTTATATATCCTTTCTTAATTTACAATATCAGCATTATAACTAATTATAGAATTATAGTTCAATAAAAAATACAACTATCATAATCTTGTATAAGTTAAATTATTATGATATAATTTTCCCAAAAGAGGGCTAGATATGATAAACATAGTGATTTATTCAGACAATAAAGAATCAAAAATAAAAGATTTGTTATTAGATATTGATGAAGCAGAAGTAAGAGTTGAATCATCAGAGACAATTAGAGATTATTCATTACTTAATCCTGCATTAATAATACCTGAAAATGTAGAAAATTTAAGCAATATATTGATGACAACCAAGTTTTCATGCCCAATATTATTTGTTGGAGATATTCCAGAAAATACTATTGTAAGAGCAGAAGGCTATGATTTTATAAAAGAACCAACTAATACGAAAGAACTCATTACAAGAGTTAATTCATTGTTAAAAATTAGTTACTATAGAAATAAAATGATGGAAGTCAGTACTACCGATGAACTAACAGGACTTCACAACAGAAGTTATCTTCAAGAACAACTTGAAGCTGAAATTTCTAGAGCAAGAAGATATTCTACAAAATTATCATGTATTCTGTTTGATTTAGACTTTTTCAAAGTAATAAATGATATGTATGGATATGAATGGGGCGACATTCTTTTAAGAAATATCGCAGGTAAACTAGATGTTGCAGTAAGAAAAGAAGATATCCTTACGCGCTATGGTGATGAAGAATTCTTAGTAGTATTACCAAATACATCAGAAGAAAATGCGTTCATATTTGGGGAAAGATTCAGACGAGAAATCGAAAAAATGGAATTTATACCTGCAGGTGAAGAAGAACGTCACCCAATTACAATTTCAGGTGGAATTTCAACTTATCCTTGTATGGAAAATGTTACAGAAGATGCTAATACAGTAATTAGATACGCTGAACACGCTTTGTACAATGCAAAACAAAGAGGCAGAAACAAAATTGTTCAGTTCTCTCAAATGAACTTGGAATACTAAAAAATTACTAATAAAATTAAATTCTTTTTAAGGCAAGTGCGAGTTTATCAAGCTTGCCTTTATTAGTACCTATTCCACATAAAAGCATGGTAGATTTTTCATTTGTCTTTTCGTCTTCAATATGAAAATCATCAAATAATTTTTTTGAGAGTTGGCAACCTGTTAAACCATCTCTTTTAATAAGAATTTTTGTTATATCATCACCATAAAATTCGACATTTTTACACTTTGAACGCATCTTTTTTATATTAGATATTAATTCAGATATTTTCTTTTTTCCTTTGTTTGAATTTAAATATTGAATATTTTTTTCAATAGTCATCAATAACGGATAAGATGGCGAAGTTGTGGTAATTTTATCCAACGCAAACTGAATATCTATATCACAATTTGAGTGCAATAATGCAGTAGGGTTTAAGCCCCCTGCTGTTTTATGCAGGGATTGTACAACAAAATCAGCATAATGAATAGCAGTTTCAGGAAGCTCCTCAGAAAATGGATACAGGGCCCCGTGTGCTTCATCCACAATTAAGTATGCCCCATACTTTTCACAAATAGCTTTAATAGATTTAATATCCGAAACAAAACCTTCGTAGGAAGGAGACGTGATAATTACTGCTTTGATATTGTTATTAGCCTTGAAAGCATTCTCAATAACATCAGGCGAAACGCCTTTAGAGATACCCAATTCCGCATCAATCGGAAGATCATAATAAATTGGAGTTGCACCAGACAACAATACAGCATTATTATGACATCTATGTGCCCCTCTCCATATTAAAACATAATCTCCAGGTGATGCAACAGCCAAGACCGATGTTATTATTCCAGATGACGAACCATTTGTTAAAAACAATGTTGAAACTGTTCCATAAACTTCTGATGCATATTTTTGAGCTTCTACAAGCATCAAATCAGGAGTGTATGTATCAGTTTCAGAAACATCATATTTGTAAAAATGTCTGAATTTACTGAATATACAATATTTCTGAGAATGTGAAGGAGTCGTAAAAAGAATATTTTTATACTTATTTTTTAAAAGTTTATTAAACCCCATAACTATATCTCAATCTTTGAATCCTGAATATTAAACTCAGCATCCTCAAATGCAAAATTTTCATCATCCTCGGTCAATTCAGCTTCTTTTCTCAACTTACGATCAAGATCCTCACGAGAAATATTTGAATTCGCCTTTATCAATTCTTCCATAACCAAATCCTTATAATCAATAATCAGATTCTTTTTCGGGTTATCAAGAATAAGCCCCACAAGCCAACCTGAAGCCCCAAGGACAAAAACACTAGGGAAAATATGTTGCAATAGATCATTAACCGAATAATAATCAATTGCCATATGCTTAATAAGCACAACGGCAAGTACTATCAATACATTAGAACAAGCAAAAAACAAACAGAAGAATCTTCTGAAATATTTTCCACCAACCTGTCTTCTTTTTTTCTTAGTCTTTCTAGCCATTATCCTTTGCCATTATTTATTATCATTTTCCATACTTTTCTTCATGCAAAAATGAACTAATGACATTTTATCAACATTACTTAGGTTAGAAAAACGTCCAGATATAGTATAAATACCGTCATCTGATCTTTCTACACGAATAAGTTGATACTTACAATTTACTACGATTTCATCATTCAAATGAATAGTAATCTTGTAATCGTTCTCTATATTGATGTTTTCAGTAGTTTTAAGTTTCATACCACCTGCAGATAAGTCAAGAGTTTGAACTTTATGAACTAAACCTTCATGCTCAAGTTCTAGATTTTCTAGGAATTTTATACGTGTAAACTTACGACGTTGCAAGAATCTATGTTTTCTTGGATTTGCAATATATACTTCATTTCCTTCTAAATCTTTTATATATGACTCAAAATATAAATATCCATTATCTGTTAAAGAATAGAAGTCACAAATATGTTTTTTCAGTAGTCCTCTTGGGATATACTTAAGCTTCATTTTGAAACCATCCATAGATACTTCCGTAATTTTACCTTTATTTGTATCTTTAAAGTCATGTGGAATAACAGTAACAATTTGATCCTTTTTAACTAATTCGCGCATATACTATACCTTTCTATTTAACAACAACCGGCACTCGAACTATACCAATTGATTTTGCTTTAACATTTTGTGTAATTTCATTATACGACATAATTGAAATTTGAGGATACGTTCTTTCTATTAGACGCCTAAATGCTAACCTTATAGGGGAAGAACACAATATAACGGGCTGATTCCCAGTTGCAGAAATTGCTTTTTCCAACTCTTGGTTTAAAGTATCTAACAATTTTCTTGTAAAATCAGGGTCCAGAGTCAAGTTTTGTCCATCAGGACTTACCCCTCTCGCAATAGTAGTCTCAACATCAGGAGCTAACGTAATTGCAAGCAATTCTCCAGTATCTGCGATATTTTGTTTACAAATGTTTCTAGCCAAAGCTTGACGCACTTGCTCAGTCAAGTAATCATGATTTTTATTTACTTTAGCATGGACACTTATCGTCTCAAGAATAGTCTTCAAATCTCTGACAGCAACACGCTCTTTCAATAGATTTTGCATAATCAATTGAACATCAGCAATGGAAACATCTTTCATAACATCAGTTACATACTCTTCTGAAACATCAGTTTTCAAGTTAGAAATAAGTTGTTGAACATCAGATCTTGACAATATTTCAGAAGCATTTTTCTTAATTACCTCAGTCAAGTGAGTTGAAACAACAGCTGATGGACTTACAACAGTAAACCCTGATAATTCAGCATCATCCTTAAACCTATCTTCAATCCACAAAGCTGGCAAGCCAAAAGCTGGCTCAATAGCGTGAATGCCAGTAATACCCATATCCTCAGCTGCACCTGATGCATTCATAGCCAAACTTCTATCCGGATAAATCTCACCCGATTCTAACGCCACACCCTTTAATTTAATTTGATAAGTGTTTGGCGCTAGCTGAAGATTATCACGAACTCTTATTGATGGAAGAATAATACCCAAATCCAAAGCTGTCTGTCGCCTAATCTGGGCAATACGCTCAAGTAAATCACCACCCATTTCTATATTAAGTAATGGCACCAATCTATATCCAACTTCAATTTCAATAGTTTCAACATTTAATAGCTGCATAATACTTTCTTTTGAAGCTTTTTTATCTTTTGGTGTTGCAAGTTTCTTTTCTTTCTCTTCCTCTTTAGTCTTGATTTCTTGCTGTTGAACTTCTTCTTTCTTACCTTTATTCTTAAAATATGCTCCCGCCCCAGTCGCCATACCAATAGCTAAGAATGGAACAGTAGGCATACCTGGAATCATACCTAAAACTAATAAGAAACCAGCAACAACACCCAAAACACGAGGATCAGAGAACATTTCTTTATCAATATCTTTAGATAATGATTCTTCTTTACCAGTTGCACGTGACACAATCAAACCTGTTGCAGTAGAAATTAATAACGCAGGAAGTTGAGATACAAGACCATCACCAACAGTTAATATCGTATAAGTTGATAACGCAGTAGTGGCATCCATCTTCAATTGAACCATCCCAATAATCAAACCACCAACAATATTAACAATAGTAATAATAATACTGGCAGTAGCAT
>Ga0302271_10000294_pt1 | contig 47129 bp, 21 predicted proteins | sample III_Bog_N1_1_FD_198767 | JGI IMG/M metagenome (GOLD analysis project Ga0302271, IMG submission 198767) | Peat permafrost microbial communities from Stordalen Mire near Abisko, Sweden - III_Bog_N1_1 | ecosystem: Environmental > Terrestrial > Soil > Wetlands > Peat | place: Sweden: Abisko...
GTGCTTGTTGTTTGAAGAAAAAATATTCCAAAATTATTTATAAAATCAACTTAATTAATAATCTAAAAAATACTCCATTCATAATATCCTTACATCTTGCAGAGAGATTCCTTTAGCTATTGGTGAGTTGCTGCTTGTTTTGTCAAGCTAACTAAACGATTCTTATTTTTACGTCATGCAATGAATAAATCCAACAGGTTTCATAGTTTCAACAGATCCTTTTTGATTAAGAAGCATTTCGCTATGTGTTTCCTCATTTTAATGTGTTGGGAAAGTCGCTTAAGCTTCTTCTTTTTATTGGTGTATTGTTAATAAAGAATTTCTTTACTCTAATTTTAATAAAGTTTGAACTCTAGCAACATTAGGCATCCCATTTATTCCATCGATTTACTCATTATCTCCATTCGAAATACTAGAATTTATAGATTTATAGAGATTACCGTTCTGAAATTACTATCTAGGTGCGCAATTACTGCAGGGTGTATTATTCGGACTATTGTTTATATTTTTATTACCTCCATTTATTTGAGAATTATTTCTATTAATATCTAAGATTTCTTGCATTCCTTCAATCATCTTCGAAAACTCTTCTTCGTTAAAATATTTTTAAAGATCAGTCATATCCTTGTTATCCTTGAAAGCCCCTATTAATCTAATCAAATCTTCATCAACTTCGATTAAATTATCTCTGTTCTTTTTGATCTTTTCATTCTGCGAAACACCATTATTTACGAGTTCATTTTTGAACTTTTTTAACTCACTACCATACTAACTGCTCATTTTTTCAAGAGTATTTTTCTCATTCTTCTTTACAATCAGTCTAATTCTATTGATTGTAGCCATATTCTCTTGAATACTCTTCAAATAATCACCTTCATAGATCTCTTGTAGCTTCAAAATAGAATCATAAAAAGTATTGTGTCCTTAACCATTCGAAATATTATTGTTATTCTAATTTTGATTGTTGTTTCTTTAATTTTCTGAGCCCAATTTGACAATCCGACTGTGGAAAGGTGAGTGATTAGATCTGATTGACATAACTGGAATGATAGGGCTCCCAAAAACCAGATAATTTTGTTCAGTTAGAGATTTTTATATTGTCTCTAGTTTTTGCTTTAGGAACGTTGGCTAAGAAGGGAGATAGCATTTAGATTTCTCCATGTTTTCGATCGCCTCACGAAACCTTGATTTATCGTTAGAAGGGTGTCTTTTAGGGTAGGCTTTAGAAAAAAGTTAGCATGTCTCGATCATCATCAAGATGAAATTCTATCCATTTTACTTCTCATAAAAACCTTAAAATATTTGCAAAGTTGTTGAATGGAAGAAACATGAAGAAAGGTGTTAATCTAATTGTTTGTGTTTGAAACATACTTGGGTTATTTGCATTCAGAAAGTGTATCCCCACTGTCTCAGCCGTTTTTTCCTTTGAATGATTAAGTGATTGTTAGGAGAAGTAATTCATTATTGAATGATCTTGGAATGTCTCTAGAAAAAGTAAATCTGCTTCAATCAGGCATTAGGTGATGAACTAAATAACAGATTAAAAGCAAATAGAGCATTCATAAGCTTAATAATATGTATTATTTTGTTTACCTTCAGTGAAAATAAGCGGGTTTTGGTGTTTTCTTGTGGGTTTCTTATCAAGTCAAATATCAAAGTGCATACTTTCTCGTTGACTTCTCTAATAGTTAAAAGCATCCATTTAGAAAAGATTACAAAATAATTCATTATTTATCTCATCTAAGCAATCTTCTTACGCATCGTCTAAGCAGGTGAGCTTTTTGAACTCTTTTGTGTGCGAGAACATGATCTATTACCCGTTATCGTCAAAGGAATCAATATTACGGAGTATCAATTAGAGATTCTCCAAATCTGGATCGCTCATAGTTTGCTACTATTAGAGAATTGAGTTCTCACTTTTTTTCTCGCCTGAGATCTATGTGTTTTTGAGGTTCTAAGAGTTTAATTTGCTTTCACTCTCAAATTAGACAATTAATCATTCCTGTCAATGACAATTAGATAATACAAAGAGATTAATCCCTTCAATGTAATAGCTGCATTAATCTGAAGTGAAAAGATAACATAAATGAAACTGAGAGATATCATCTTATTAATTATTTTTTTAGCTTATTGAAAAGAAGAAAAAAAATTAAATTTTTTGTATTGACTTGAAATATTATTGTTGTAAAATTTGAACTTACTCTTTATTCTTTAATTGTTTAGTTTCTTCCCAAAGCAGATAACTGGGTAGGCACACTAAATAATGTCCTTATTCACTGAAACAGACAATTTAATATTTGGCTATTTCCTATCGAATTAATAGTTTTAGGAAATTTTTAGTCTAATAGGAATTATTTAGTTGTATTGTTGCTATTTGTGGCTTGAAAAAGATAAATAAAAAGGATCTTAACAGACCCCAAGTAGTGTTGTTTCTCTAATTCGCCGGATAAGCAGATTATTAGAAGAAGAAAAAACAAAAAAGTCTATTTTACATTACTTAATCTTTAGAAATCTAAAAAAAGCCAGCATTAATAGAAAGAATATCAAAGTAAATCAGCTGTTGAACTGCTTCTCTCTGCTTGGAGATCGTATTTGAAACATGAAGAAAAGCGACGATAATTTATTTGAGGAAGATAAAGCGGAAGATCACATTATTAGAAAGAATTGTGCTCGATTTCATGGGGAAGATTATGACCATCGCGATTTCAAAGATGCAGTGACTTATCTGGTTCTTCGTGGCGAAGGATGTCCTAGGAAGGATGCTATTCTCTTCGCATCAAAGAACCCTTGCAGAGTTGACACTACAAAGGAAAAATCTGGTCCTAAAAATTACAGAACTTTGGAGCTTCAAGAAGTTCCACATTATATGGTTCAATCGGGATGGCTTTATGGGCAGCATGACTTCAAATTGGGAAAATGCATTCAACCACGCTACTCCAAGTCGTACTATGAAGCACTCAATGTAAAGAATACTTGTTTTTTTATACTTAAGAATGATTATCAGTTTAAACATGATCAAAGTACACAAAAGTTATCACAAATTAGGAAAAGCTGGTTCTAATGGAATTACTAATTGATTCATTATTTTGTAATAATTTGAATAAAGGATGACAAGATGGAGGATAATTTCAACGAATAGGAGGTGAAAATGAGGAAGGAATACAAGGAAATGATCAAGAGAATGAAGGAATATGTTAAACAAATCAATTCTAAATACGAATTGGCGAATAAATCAGGAGAAGAACTTGTTGAAGCTGTCAAGAAAATTGTCACTGGAATGAAGAAGGAGCTTGAAGGTCGCTTGTATCTGACTGTGAATAACATCAGGTATTTCGACATTGCTGAGACAATCGCGCATAAAGCAGTCCTAACAGAGGATGAGAAGAACAATCTCATTGAGAAATTGAATGTATTTAATAATCTCGAGAATGAATTTGAATTTAGATCCCAGCCGATATGCAAAATAGAGGAAGACGATACTGCAACACATCTTAACAATAACAATAATAATCTTACAAATACAGCACTTTCACCGAGTTACTTGTAGTTTCTGTAGCAGTAAAAGCAACTACAATAGAACTAATAATAGTTGTTATCTCCTGTATCTGGAGATAATTCTCCATGGAAGATTATGAGCTAAGCCCAGCGCTAGTCGCAGTTAGCAACTGTGGACAAGAGCATACAATACGCAGCGTAACTGAAGAATCTTGAGTCTGCAACTAAGCTGCTTGAAGATTTCGATAAGACCGAAGGTGATGAATTAAGTAAGCCGATTGGGAGATTCGATAGGACTTACGAAACCAAAAAGAAAATTCGATAAGCTTAGATGAAGAATAATCTAGAAATGGTGAAAGAAGAGAACCAAGCGTAAGCAGGGATAGAAGGGTAGTTTAACTAGTAGAAATATTTCTTCACGCATGAGGAAAAGATTGGTGGAAATTTGTAAAAAGAATAACGGGAAAAGGAAGAACTTTAGAATTATGTGTTCAACACATATTGCCAAGCAATAGACTAGGGGTTTTAGGAAAACTATGAGAAATTCAGATGGATTTAGAGTTAGAAATAATTTTCAGGCGATAATTTCTCTTAGAATTCCTAACAAAACTTCCAGTAAACAGCAGCTTTCTCTGCTAAAAAAGATGGATATTTCTCTAATTATCAAAATAGTGGAAGTAAAGAAGAGAGGAATCATAAAAAGATATCTTCCTCCCTTTGTGAGTTAGATATGGCTGCAATATTAGATCTCAAGGAGAAATAACAGAATTAATTTGTGTCATTCAATTCAAAAGTTCAGCCGTATAGAGTATACAGAAGATCCAAAGGAATAATGATGCCTTTTACCAGAACAGCTGCTTAGAGTGTCTACATTGAAGGTTCAAAGCCAGAAAAGGGGTTGAGCCAACATACTGAAATTGAAGGTAATTGTTGCAGCTAAGAGGAATTCAGTAGATCAAATATTAACTCATGTACCAGCTAAAATCAACTTCCAAATTCCTAAATTGATGAGAATACATCACTGAGAAATATCAGTAGTCAGAATATCAAGCTTTTTAGAACATAGTAATTGCATGGGACTTAACCGTCTTTGAGGGAAATAACCAGCAAAAGTAATCTGCTGTCTGTGCAGTTTCCTTCGAATTAGTCTTTACATATTGTTTCTCCCTTTGAAAGATTCTAATAGCTTTCTGCTAAATCTGGAAGTTAAAAGTAAGTCTTGTTGGAACCTGCAGTTGGAAATGTTCAAAACATGAGAAAGTTTTATAATCAATCGAATCATTTATCGATATAAAATAACCTAGAAAGCCTCCCTTCTAAGAAGCAATTTGCCCTGACACCTCAAGGGACACGCGTTTTAAAGGGATCGAATATCTCCACGACTTCAACTAAGATCCCGTCTATTGTTTTATCTATCAATCCATCGAGCTCATAATTTAATACTACTTCCACTACTCCACAACAGGAAAGCTAGCAATTCAATAAGAATACAAACAATACCAGCAATAGTTTAAAGTAAATATTTAATTCTTCGTCTCACACAACTAAGCCATCATCGAATGAGCAATCCACTGCTTACTTCTTCCCAAAACATAAGCCAGTCGATTTGGCTTCTATTGCCAGCACACCATCCAGAAAAATCATCCGAACAGGGCATACAACAGCGACGAATTCAGTAGCAGAATCAATTTAATCTTTTTCACCACCTCTTTTCAAACTCCCTAGCAAAAAATATTAACCTTGAGGGAAAATTGTATCACTAAAACTTAATTGAAACTCAAGATTATCTTTGTTATTAGCTGAATAGTGTATTAGTATTGTCATAAAACGGCATTTGAAGGAATTCGTGATTAATGGAGGGGTAAAAATTCTCATAAATGAATGTCAAATATTTGAAAATATCGAAAAATTGGGAGCTTAGTTATTTTTAATATCTCCACCTAATGATTTCTGAAGATGATAGGATATAAGGTACTATTCCTTACATTATTTTGTTATTTTTCGATAGTTCTTTCCAAATAAAAGGCTTTACTCACCGAGACAATCTCGAAATAATATTGCAAGCCGTATTTTTCTTTCTCATTTTTTGGGCAAAACCAAGTATAAATTAAACTAAATTTTGTATTCTTTGGGAAATCACAACCGAGAAAGGTATTTTTCTCTGATAATAAATTCCCTTCAAGCATAAACAATTTCAAAACTTATAGAAAGGATTATTAATAAAGTAATTGCTCAAAAGCAGGTCGTAGTTTACTAAATGCAGTTTTTTTATTAAATAAGATTTTTATTCCAATTTACAATTTGAGAGATGAGATTACAGTTGCTAAATGATTTTAGCTAAAAAAAAATCACTTAGTGAAGAGTTAATTACTAAATATATTGATCATCTTTTGATAATAATACTTTTATATAAGGTAGTTTTCTGTAAGCTTAAAAGAAACGAACAATCTGAGTCAGAAAAGAAAAACTTAAGGATTAATTTTGAATCAACTGCTTGAATTGTAAATTAAATATTAAATCAAATATTTTTTGTTTTCTCAAAAAAACCATTAGTTAGAATGGATATTTGATAACATTATGGGTTTTTAATTCCTACCAGATATTCCTTCCGGATTCTTCCTTAAGTGAACAACTTTTAATTTAGATTCAAGATTAGTGCAACTTCTTTATGGATTTTTTTATTTGATAAACGAAGGGTTAATAAATATTGTTACTTTTCACCAAATGGCAACATAACATAAAAATGTTAATTAACTTGAGATATTTAAAAGACTTTTTATTAATCAAATAAACATATATTGTTTCTTAAATAAATGATTGATTCAGTAATTTGGAATTATGAGCAAAGAGATGTTGAAATTTACAGGAAAATACATAAAAATAAGAATAAAAAATAATAGAAAAATATTGACTTTTAAGACAAAAAAGTGATTACATATTATTTGAATTGTTAAGAAACGAAGAGCAATTTAGTGGGTAAAAAAATATTCTCCCTCCTAGGGGTGTGAAGCTGATCTAACTACTCTTTAATAAAACGAAAATAAAGGGAATCAACTTTGCATTTATCAATCATCCTCTCTGTCTCTGTGCACCTGCCTTGAATAGAAAAATTGCAGATTAAAATCCAGAGCTAAATTCAGTAATTTCTCAGCCTTTCAAATAGCAAATTGAGCTTCATAACTCACTCACAGTTTGACTGTCTCTCAAAATTTTTGGATTTTGGGAATAAACAAAAAACAGCAAACAAACGTAAAAAAAACATAACGCATTGCCTTAAAAAGACAAGTTGAACTGTTTGAAGTTTAGCAGCTCTAACTTTGCATTACTTTTCAACAATTTTACCTTAAATTCTCCCTATCGAAGCCCTTTGATCGTAGGAGAATAATCACTGTGCAGTGCTTGGGTCTCTAAGTAACTGGAATGTCGAATTTCCACTTGGATATGGAGTGTGAGAGGTAATAGCATCCGACTCCACACAAAACGAATAAAATCACCAAACAAAGGTCTCTCATAAATTAATCGGCTTCAAGATTCTCAGCAAAGAAGCTTAAGCTCTTTTCGATGGTTTAGATCAACCCTGAACCTTCTGGGTATGGATAGACGGAAGGTTCACTTTCTAATGAATAAATATTGAATTAGAAGGTTGATGATTCTTGCTATTATCAACAAAATCCAAAGGTCTAAATTAATTAATTGGCTTAACCTGATCTTAGTATTTCACAATCGTTATTTACATGGGACAAACTGAGAAATCAAGCTGATAATTGTATTCAAATATCAAGAAAAGAAATGATACTTGAAGAGGGTGAAAAGAACTAATATCAAGAAAAATAAAGGGATTTTTCACATAAAAGTATGATAGATTCTTGTGAGAGTGTGGAACTTAATCCTGCCTACATGGAAGAAGAAACAACTAACACTGCAGCTTCTTCTTAGAATTCGAAGTAGCAAATCTAAGAGTTCATTGAAGTTCCTTCGTTTTTTCTCAACGGGATCGACATGGAAAAATCAAAGCCAGTTTCTATTTTTGATGAGACACAGATTTCATCATAGTTTGGCACTCATTTACAGCCATCTTTATGCTCATCTTCTATGCAAAATCAATAAATTTAACAAGGTTCTTCTTGGTTCTGCGATGTATTGCCTAAAGGAATCAATTAAACTCCCTCCCCTTTCAAAAATACCAGCAACAATAATACCAACAACTCTATTATGTTTACTTCTTCTCAAGTTGCATCATGTTTTCTCAAGCCAATAGTCACTTCTACAAATCAATTCCCTAATTTATCCTAAAACTATATTCCAATCTAGTTGTCCTTCTTTTCTTAGTAAACTTTGAATAATCAGCTCACAACTCAGCAAAAATCTTCATATTACTCGACTCAACTACCGACAGTAAATATGACTTCTAGCATTAACTGTTCAGCGATTTCATTGCAACAACAGCAGTAGATTGAAAACCAACAGTAATCTCAAATTTCTGACCTTCCTAATCAATATTATAATGGAACATCTATAAAAAAACCGTTTCTTCGGTTGCTTAATTCCTACGAGCCATACCAGTTTTCTCTGTAAGATGAAGAGGAATAGAGTAGGCTCCTTGAAAATAAGATAAATGATTGGCTTGATGCAGAGGGAGTATTGCAAGTTGAACCTAATGCTCGACGTAAGATAAGCAACTCTAAGAATTTATCTATCTAGAATCCTCTCACATCTTCACTGATTGCTCGCAGAAAACTAGCCAACCTTTCTCTTCACTGAATTGGATAATCAATATCCACAGATTGTCGCATATTTCTTTTGACTGCTTTCTTGACAAATTTCTCAGATCCACATTTCTGAAATCAAAGGAGAAATTTAATTAAGCAATTCGGATTTGAGACATCCCCAAAAAGTGAAAGCAGACTCTCCTTAAAAAAATTAATAATATTTGGCTAAAAAGGCCTGAAAATTTCCCAGATTTGACAATCCGAGTTGGATAATTTCAAAAGTGCGTTTCTTTATCTTTTCCCTAAAAAAGATAACTCAAATCTATGTCCTCTTTAATTTAATTTGTTCTTTCAAAATATACTTTTTATCATTTGTTATCCATCTATATTTTGTCCAAACTACTTATTTTTTAGGCAAAATGGTTATTCTTAAAACACAGTATTTCATAAAAAAAAAAATTATTTTTATTCTCAATTTTTATTGTTAGGTATTTTTTATTGCCTTTGAGATAATTCATGCATTTTTTATATTTTGCTTGAACATCCATTGATTTGCTCTATAATCTATTCCATTTTTTGACTTCTATGATAAGTGTGATTGTTTTGATCCTTAATTAAATGAACTAACAGCTCTAAATCTGTTAACAATAAAAAAATAATTTTGTCTATTCAACAAGAAAAATCAGAATACATAAAATAAATGAAATAAAGGGCTTTTGATTTTTCTTGAAGAACTTTTATTATTAACTTTTATTTTCCTATTCTCTTAATTTCTAAAATACTTCTTGATTTTTAGAATTTTTATTTGCATATTTGGTAAGATTCTTTTTGGTTGTTAAATAACTCAAGTAAATATTTCTTAAGTCAAAAGAAGAAGAATGAGAATACCACTATGTAACATTATGCTGAGAGGAAAAAATAACAAATTATTTCAAATTAGAGAAAAGTATATTATTTTGAAAAGAATTCTAACAATTTTCAAGAAAATGCTATTAAAACTAATTCTTCCATACAAGCAAACAGAGTCACCTGCAAACTGATAATCCTCTTGATTTAGCATATTTTTAAGTGTAAATTAATAATCTTTTCTAAATGATAACTCATTTTTAGCATCTTCTTTACTTCTTAAAAAATAATGAATTCAATTAAACTTTTTGAAATATCTAGGGTTCTTTCTTTTTTCAGGACTCAAAAGGTCTATTATTTGATTTGAAATACCTTTTTTTCAATAAGATTTTATTCATTTCTTGTGGGGAAAAACATTCAACGGATAACTTTTAGCTTACAAATAAACTACTTTTTTTCTAATTTGTATTAAAGAAAAAAAAAGTGAGAAATTAAGCAATTAACATATTATTTCAACAGTATTTTTGTTTCTCACATGGAAAGAATCGAAAAGAAACTATCATCTGAGTCTCCTTCTCAAGCTCTGCAGCTTAAGACTCCTGTTAAAGAGAGATTTGCACCATAAATCACCCCAAATAAATCAGATAGATTCGATAAGTCCAGCGAATCGAGGGGAAGTTCATTGCTAAGCAAAACGATTGTCGATTCGCCGTAATTGAAAGCAGACAGTTTTCCATTTTCTTAAGCTGTCCTTATGAGAAAGAGTCACAGTAACATTGCTACCATGAAACATATTGATATTGTTTAAAAAACTCAACTTAACGATCTCATATTTTGTTTAAATTTTCATCTCTAGATTAAGAGTGCACTTTTGAAACTCAAACAGATGAACTCCAGCCATTAAAAGATGATTTAATTATTCGAAATTCTTAAAAAAATAAAGAAAAAGAAGTGTCTGTATCCTTTGATCCAATGCAACCTGTCTCCAACTAGAAGATTGATAATATCTTAAACAGCAGCAACTAGCAAGGGATTAACAATCTTAATATTAATAACAGTACTACCGCTGCTCTCCTAGAATCAACTAATTCAGCTAAGTTTAGTTCGACTTCAGCTTCCACAAGCTAAAGCATTAGAGTAAGCAAAAAACATATATATTTTATTGAAAATCCATATTCAAATTATTTTCTTAGGGTTTAGAAAAGAATGTGAAAGAAGACACTATTAAAGCTAACATTGGGCTTGAGAGTTTAAGTGCTCTTAGAAAAGAAGTCAATTCCTTTTTAGGCTTGCTATAGAACTACAACATTGAGATTCTACACAGTCCGAAACATCAAGAATTGCTTCAAAAGAAAAAGTAAAATGAAGCAGATCTGGAATCAGAATTGCAATCGAATTAGACTATCTTGAGTTCATCTAACTAGCAATAAATTATGAGTTTCTTAAGGGATCCTTCTAGTTTTGAGAGGCATCCTAGAGCTAATTGTATTGGCTTTGATTCAAGTGGTTATTTTTGCAGACAAGATGGCACAAAGGATGTGTATGAAAATTCCGAGATTGGTTCTTCTTCTTTTCTTCATTCTGAGTAGCCCTAATAAGAAAATGAAGGGATAATTAAGTAAATGTAATAATAAGCAGCATCGCAATCATCTTAACAACAGCAAAATTAAGGTTATTCTCAGATGCTTGAGGAGTATCTTGAAAGCGGTGAAGAATTAGGGAGAATTCCAACACCTAACAGAGAAGATTAATAAATTCTTCAGCATCAATAACAATAATAGCATGAACATCTTGCGAGGAAGATGTACACTCAAGGTGAATCAAATCTCTCGATAATATTCAGTGAAAGTGAGAAATCTTCCCCCATGTAGAAATACTCCAGGAGCGGGTAGACTGAAAGTGCAGAGTCCTAAGGGAGCAGTAAAGAATCACTTCATTTTTTCCCTGAATCTCTTAAAGCTGTTCTTGAACCTTAAGAGAGTTTATCTTGCATTAATGAAGCCTCTGCAACGTGCTTACAGCATTTGAAGAATGTTCTAACTCAAGAGATGTATTCCAAGTTTGAACCGAAATTTCACTCTTTATTTGAGTCCTATAAAATCTATGCCTAAATCGAAGAAGAAAAAGCTAGTTTTCTTGAAAAGAAGAATGCGAACTTGGCAAAGAGCAATGAAATGATCATTTAAGCCCTCTAAGCGACTAAAGAAGAGATCAGATAGCTCATCAGGAATTATCATCTTCTTGCTTCAGATCATGTAAGATTTACAGAATTAAAATATGCTTATTAATAATATCTTTGCTAGAATGAGCTCGCTGAAGCCAACAGGAAGCTAAATGAAAAAGAGCAATAGTATTTTGCTGCTCTCGAGAAGAGTGAGAAGGAGAAAAACCACATGAAAAGGTTAATTTTAGTTGCAGATGAGTAGTTCCAGGCTACTTCTGAAAAAGCCTCTTAGTTACTTCAGAGAAACACGTCTCTTAAAGAAACAATATCTTCGATGCAGAGAGAATTCTCAAATATAAATTAGATTTTAAGGTAAGAAAAATAATCGTTAATTGGAAGAAAAATTCTTATTTTTATCTTGTTGCTTTGATACTAGAGATGTGATTGTGAATCTTCAAGATTCTCAAGATTCTCAAATCCATGGAGTTCTTTCAAAGATACTTAAAGGTAAGAGGGAGAATGAAAATTAGATTTGTGACTGAATATCTTGATTTTTAGAAACTTCAGAGCTTATGAAGTCAAAGAGGGAAAGTAGTGGATCACCATATTCCAGATAGGTTTAATAGAAAAATCTCTCAGAAACAAGGGTAAAAAAGTAGTTATTGAAAAGGAAGAGAATTCTCATATTTTTTATATTTTTAATCTTCAAAAGGGAAACACTTCTCCACTGAATAGTTAAAATAAACCAACTGTTTTATCTAATCATTCTAATATTCATATCAACAATCACTTGAGCTCCAACACATTGATTAAATCAAGGGAAGGATCGTTGAATTCGAGATAAAAAGAAAATTGTTAACAACGAACAAAAATATCACCTCAATAGAAAATATTACCAAAATCCAAATCAAAGGAAGATCAAAGGTACAGGGATAATCTCTCTCATGAAAAAGAAGAGAATGGATATGACAAAATTAGTTTCTTAATCTAGTTTATTTTAATAGGATCGAAGAAACATACAGGAGACTATTCTTAAAACAATTAAAAAAACCAAAAGACAAGACCATTGTGTCTTGAAGCTTTCCATTATTTATTGTATCTCAGGAAGCGAGTGATTGAATAGAATTAGCTAATTAGAATAAATGGGGCTGTAACAGCAATTGAAACCTGCTTTAAAAACCTGCATATTTGTATCTCTCTTAAAAATATATTAAAAATGTAACAAAAAATTATTATTATTCCAATTTTGTTCTTAACAGAAGAAAGAGAATTCAAAAATGATTTTATCTTTGCAAAGGGCATTGATGAATCCTTAGTTTTGAAATTAATTCTGCTTTTCTTTCAAAAAGCCTCTTGAGTTAAAATTCCTTACTAGTATTGAATTAATTCTTTAACTCATTTTAGTTTAAACATTTTCTTCAGGCTGAATTTGAAAAGGTTTTGACTTTATGCTTTAGTTATCTTATTTTCAAACTTTTTGAGATTGTTTTTATCTTTCATCTTCTGGCTTTGTTGTAAAATCAAAATTAACTTTTGCCTTGATTAGAAATAGGTTAAAAATTAATAATAAACTAAGTTTTCTTATGAAGCTTAATTTACAGCTGGATTTCATGTATGTTACTCTGCTTTTATGCTACTGAATGATAGTCCTCTGAGCGCTAGCTGCGAATTTTAAACTTTTCCTTGCTGCTCTTAAAGCCACTTGAAATAGTTTTGGCATTATTAATAATCGAATAAGGTTGAAATGTAAATACAATTTTTTTTTAGTTTGCGCACTATTTATCTTAATTCAGCAAAAGGCTGACTCTTTTTACAAAAACTGTCCGATTCTTCAATGGAATCCATTTTCGAGAGAGCTCGCAAACTATTCTTTGTAGAATATCGTTCATCTGGTGACCATTTCCTTTAATATTTCATTCAATAACTTTTAGGCCACAGCAGTTTTTTATGAAATAATAATATTTTCTGAGATAGCATATTATTTGACATCATGTTAACTATATTTTTCTATTATTTTTACTAAAATGTATCCATTAATCTAATTGTGTACCTATGATCATGGATTTTATTATTAAATACCAAAAATAGACTAAATTCAAGGGTAACAAATTTTTTTCTCAAAATGGAACTTCAGAATCTAACTCATTATTCACAAGAAAACTCTCTGAATAGTTTGTAACAACCAAGAAAGTTCATTCAAATAATGATGCAAAGAATCTGATTTGAGAAGAATAGATCTTTAGCTTAAAGTATCAGGTTACTGAAAATTAGGAGCTGTAATAGACAAGGAAGAGGGGTAATTTATTTCAATTTGAGTTTATTATTAATTGGGGGATTGTATGGAAAATCACATTTACAATACCTGCATATAATTCATGGTTACAATTGAGACAAAAAGAGGTTTTCACCACATGCATACATCCTTAGAAATTTTCGTGGAACTTTCATTCTTGAATAATTGCTGTAAAATATTTGAAAATTACTCTTTTTTCTTACGGCAAATGAATGAAAAACTATTCTATTCAACGCTGAAAATGAATAGTTTTAAATAAAAATAAATCTAAAATCTACTTATTTACTTTGCGATGTCTTCTTTCTATCCCATGTTTTATTCCAAGTCAAGATGCTAATTTTCATTTTTAAGGGACGAAAAAACTAAAAGGTTCAAGGAAGGTTTTCATTTAATTTTTATAAAACAGCTTAAAACAAGTGAAAAATTGATAAGAAGAAGGTTATTAAGCTCTGGGAATATCGATTCGAATTCAAGCCAAGAACTAGATGGCTCTTGATCTTTAAATTCCGAAAGTTTTTTCGTTTAAATAAACTTACTAATTCGCTCAAAACCAACAGCAACATCTAATAAATATGCTGAAAAGAAAATTTCAAGAAGAAAAAGAATTGCAATAAGGAGATCTTGTTGCTAATATCTTCGCCATCAAATCAGTTTTGCAAAGTGAAAAATAACAATATCTTTGTTATTGTCAGTTCAAGCTATTTTTTTCTATCTTCCACTGAAACCCGGGGTTCTCCTGAAATTAGTAGTTCTATTGTAAAGGTTATTGAGCCAGCTTATATTATTTTAAGATTCACATTAATTAGTAAGGATAGACAGGTGCAAGTGGGAATTTAGTGTAAAAGGGTTAAGTAATGTAAATTAATTGAAGAGTTGATTAAATCTGAGAGATGAAAGTATGTAAACGTTTCAGGATAGAATTGACTTGCTGGGAAAACAGAACAAAGATTGTTTCAAAGAAAGCAGTCTCTAGGAGTGAGGTGTTTAAAATTGATCGCGGATTGTTTCTGTTGTTGTTTTTTATAATAAATAAACAATTAAAAGTTACCTGTTTTATTTTGGGAGGTTTCCGCAGTGAAAGAAACGAAAAAAAGCCTAGAAATAGAATTACCTTTTTAAAGAAGAGACTCTCAAAGATATGACTGATATTGAGCAAAAGAAAGAAACGATTGATATTGAGCAGAAGAAAGAAATGACTGTTCAATTAGAAGATTTCAAGCCTTAATAAGGAACAAGGCAAGGTGTTGATATTGTCTGGAAAGATGTGAAATATTCCGCCGTTACGAAACTGTACTCTAGGGATATCTTGAAGAGTCTATCTGGTATCTGCAAGCATGGTGAGATGACAGCTATCATGGGGAGTTCGGGTGCAGGAAAAACAACTTTACTGAATATTCTGTGCTGCCGTGCAGGCAATACTGCTTCTGTGACGTTGTCTGGAGATATCACAGCTAATGGATAGTCATTTGATGCTCAGTCGTTCTCAAACTTTGCTGCTTATGTCATGCAAGAAGATATCTTGATGGAGACAATGACTGTTAAGGAGGCTATGCAGTTTGCTGCGAATTTGAAAATGACAGGAGACTAGAAAGCTAAAGATGCTAAAGTGTTGGAAGTATTGAAGATCATGAGACTTGAAAAATGTTAGAATACCTTGATTGGTGGTGTCAACATGAAAGGTATCACAAAGGGAGAAAAAAAGAGAACTTCGATTGCGTTTGAGTTAGTTTCAGATCCTGATGTGATTTTCCTTGACGAACCTACTTCCGGGTTAGATTCCTTCACAGCATACAATGTCATAGATGTGCTTTAGGACTATGCTAAGGACTGGAATAAGACAATTATCTGCACTATTCACTAGCCTTCCGGTGAAATTTTCATGAAATTCGATAGACTTATTCTCCTTGTCGATGGTAAGTTCATCTACTAAGGGTAGCGTGATCATGTAATAGACCATTTCAGTGCCTTTGGATTTTAATGTCCACACCTCAGTAACCCAGCTGATTATTTCATGTCTATTATGCATGGAGAATCACAAGAAAACAAGGATAATTACCCGCTGTATTATGACAAATTCGAGACTCAGTTAAAACCGTTAATTGAAGCTGAATAAGCAGCTTGTGAAACTGAGACAATCATCCATAAATCAGCTTAAGCTACTTAGAGTGTGCAACTGAGGATCTTAATCATCCGTGCTTTCTTGAATCTCAAGAGAGATCCTTTACTTCTCCGTTCAAGAATCATCCAGGCTGTGATTCTTGGAGTCTTCACTGGACTCGTCTATCTCAGTCTGCCTGCTCCAGAAGATGATCCAAGCAGCTAGAGAACAGTTAATGATTACAATGGAGCTCTTTTCTTCATTCTCATGATCTAGCATATGAATTCACTGCTTCCTGTCATTCTCAATCTCCCTCAAGAGCGAGCTGTCTTCCTCAAAGAAGAAAACTCCAAACTCTACACAGTTACTGCTTATTTCATATCGAAGTTAATCGTCGAAACTTGCATGGTCATAGGTATTCCAATTATCTTCGGAAGTATTTGCTACTACATGGTAGGTTTAAATCCTAATTTCGGTCGTTTCTGCTTCTTTCATTTAGTCAGTATTCTCATGTCTTTCGTTGGAAATGCCCAAGGAATGTTCTGTGGATCTCTTTTCGATGATCCGAACACTGCTGTGAATATTGCCCCTCTTATGATCATGCCTTTCATGCTCTTCGGTGGTTTCTACAAAAACTCTGATGACATGCCCTCTTGGAACAAATGGATTATGTGGATTTCTAACTATCGATATGCATTCGAAAGCTACATTGCTAATAATTTCAAGGGTTCACCATTCACAATCGATCCTGTTGAACAGCTACATTTTGATATTGGTAAATGGATGTGCTTAATCTATCTCTTAATTCTCTTTGGAGTCTATCAGGTCTTAGCTCTTATCCTCCTTTTCGTTAACAAGAAGAAAATCCAGTGAAAGAGCTATTTACAAGAAAAAATATAGAGGACATTGGACGTGGAACTGCTTTATGTTTATTCTTATTTTATTCACTTTTCACTATTTTTATTATTATCGTGCAAAAACATACATTCTTCCAATAAGAGTATCCAAGTTTGTGCTATTTTATTAAGTAAATAAGCCTATTCAGATATTTTATCCTATTTTTTATTTATTTTCTTGATTCTCATGATATTACATCATATTATTTAAAAAGTATTATTTAGCAAATTCTTTGGGTTAACATGGAAAATACTCTTCAAAATTTTAAGAATTATGCTAAAATGAAAGGAAAATAGATGAGATTTTCAATAATCATTCATAACTCTTTAAAATGAAATTAATGAGTTTCTGACACAAAACCAAGAATATTTGATTAAATAAAACCTCAAAAAACAATTCTTCCAAAGTTAATCTAAGAAAAAGAGCAAATTTCTAGATTATTCCAGAAGAAATGACAATTTCTTCTTCATATTCATCTTACTTAAGAAATTGATTTGCCTATTTTAAATATTGCAAAGGAATTTAAACAGAAATTACATAAACGATATTGGTTCTCATTGAAAAATAAAGCATTATCTAAATAAACTCCAAAACATTTCATAAAGAAAAATGATATTATTCTGTTGTTGTGATCACTCTTGAAAATTGAGTGGTCAATTATCGCTAGACTAAATTATTGCAATCTATTAGGAAGAAGAATTTGTTAATTCAAAGAAATGAAATGTAAGTTTATTTCGTGTTAAAGTAGACCCCCTTTGCTGGGGAGAAAAAAGAGATAAGTTAATTTTAAATAACCATTCCTGGGTTATAATTTTCAATGATCTAATTTACAATCAAATGATCCAGGATTGGTTCCAGGCTTGATCAGATTTTAATTTATTACATCTTGCTGGGTGGAGAGTTACACGATTTTATCTAGGAATTGATAAAATTAACCTGATATTAACTTCTCTTACTTTTTTTACTTTGGAGTGATTTTAAATGTTTGCAATCGATTATCTTTGATTTTAGAAATAATTATTTAAAATAAATAAAATAACCTTTAGGACAAAAATGACTGACACAAGAAAAGTAACCGATTAAAGTGCTGAAATCATAGGCACTTAAACCAAACTAAAAGAAGAGATACAAATCGAGAAAAATCCAGTGGATATTTCCTTCAAAAATGTTAACTACAGTGTAAAAACTAAAGAAGGAACAAAACAAATCTTACAGAACATGTCAGGATTGTGCAAATCAGGAACAGTCACGGCCATTCTCGGGCCAAGTGGAGGCGGAAAAACATCCCTACTGAATGTTCTCTCTGGGAAAATTCACAATAGTAATAAAGTAAAACTTGAATGCGAAATTGAAGCGAATGGAAAATCCTTCGATCCAGAAGATTTTACTAAATTCAGTGGGTATGTCATGCAAAACGATATCTTGATGGAAGTTCTGACTGTGAAAGAGTGCTTACAGTTTTCAGCTGATCTCAAATTAGAAGGAACTCAAGAGTATAAGATGAAAAAAGCCAAGCAGATGATCTCCCTACTAAAGCTAGAGAAATGCCAGGTAAAAAAAAAAAAAAAACATGCAATATTCATCTTTCGCAATACTGAATTCTGAGCGGTCAAAATCAACAGATTGGCAGCTGTTTTTAATTTATTAATTTTTTATTCGTAGGCTGGTAGAAATTTCAGCAATAAAATTTTTTATCTGCGATTAGTTTAACCTTTATTCTTTTATTTTTTAATTAAGAACACATTCATTGGAGGTCATTTCTTGAAAGGCATTTCTGGTGGTGAAAGAAAGCGTGTGAATATCGGGTAGGAATTGATCACTGATCCTTCTGTTATCTTCTTAGATGAGCCTACTTCAGGATTGGACTCGTTCACAGCGTATATTGTCGTGCATATCTTGAGAAATTACGCTAAATTAAACCACAAGACTGTTATTATGAGTATTCATTCTCCAAATGGAGATATCTGGAATCTCTTCGATAATGTGATGCTCCTCCTTTAAGGGAATATCATCTTCTAAGGTCCTCGTGAAGATTCTGTCCCTTATTTTAAATCTATTGGCTTGTAATGCCCTACCCATTAGTGTGCTCCTGATTTCTTCCTCTCTCATATGACGCCTATTAACGATAACGAAAAATATTTTCCCATGCTGATTTCGTCATATATCGAGAAGCAAGAACCGAAGATCTTAGCGGAATTCGATACAATCCAAAAATCAGGTGTTAAATACTCGGAAGTGCAGACTTCTTTCTTCTATTAAGTCAAAACAGTCGCTGGAAGAAACTTTAAGCAGATTAAGAGAAACCCACTTTTCTTGAGGTCAAGACTTGTGCAGACAATCTTCATGGCACTATTTATGGGGATCGTCTACTTAGATTTACCCACTCTCCATTTTGATAGCCCTGTTAATTATGTTTCTAATAGAAAAGGTGTGCTCTTTAGTTCTCTGATGGGTAATTTCATGCAATCTATGATGGGAGTTGTTATTAACTTTCCCTAAGAAAAACCAGTATTTCTAAGGGAAGAACATTCGAAATACTACTCAACTGGTTCGTATCTCATAGGCAAGCTCTCCTTAGAATGGATCGTCATCTTAATTTTCCCTGTTATTCATTCTTGCATCATTTACTTCATGGTCGGATTCAATACAACTTCTGCTGAGTAATTCTTCGTCTATATTCTAATCACAATCCTGATGAGTTTCGTTGGAAGTGCTCTAGGACTAGTGTCAGGTAGTATTGTAAATAGCGTCCGTACTGCCTCAGCAATCCAGCCATTGTTCATGCTTCCATTTGTTTTATTCTCTGGGTTCTTCAAAAATCGTAAAGATTTCGCAGCTTGGATTGGCTGGATAGAATTTATTTCTCCGTTTAAGTATGGTCTTGAAGCCATTGTGACGAATGAATTTGTAGGATTAGATAGTCCAATTGATGTGATTAAACAGAACGACTACACAATCGGAAAATGGTATTGCATTTTGATTCTTTTTGGATTTTTCTTGGGATTCTAGACAATTTCTGGTTGTGTACTGCATCTCAAAAGAGGAACTTTGCAGTGAAATTTCTTTTACTAGCCCTGATATTAAAGGTTCTGAAAATCAGCTTATTTTTTTCATTTTTATGTTATTCTAACCAAATATTTATGTTTTTATTATGTTATCCTTAACATTTTACTCCCTTAAAAGTCATGATATCCTATTAAATACTATCGAGAAAGCAATCCTAAAAAGTATATCAAAGAATTATAATTTTGATAACTTTTAGAAAAAAATCAATTCAAGTTTGCAAATATATGAATTAATTTTAACATCATCCAAAATCACAAAATAAAGAAGAAAAAAACATAAATTATTGCCTCTAGGAGAAAAAACGAAAATAATGGCCGATATTTATCTTCCTTCTAATGTCCAAATGGACAAAATGAATAACTTCAAACTCATGGAGAAGAAGTATCGATTTTACGAAGGTCGGAAAACAGACTTTTCCGATGTCATCAACTTAAATGATCCCAAAGTCGATCTAGCAAAGCATAATATTACAGCTCTTAGTCTTTAAGGCAAGCAAGCATATAAACTTGGGTTTCCAAGTGGAGTCTATGTCATTAAAGAAGCGCTATCAGTAGAAAAGTAATTTGAAGTTGTCAGTGAATGCATGAACACCTTTGTCAAGAGACCCTACAGGACAAATCTCTTTATCTATGAAGAAGATGCAGATTGGAAGACTACTTACAATCCATCTAAAAAACCTAAAATCGAAGAAACTATTGCAAGTTTAGCAGCTACAGCGATTGACGGGAAAGATCATGATACTTTGAAACTTTCTGGTGGAAAAAAGTTTGAAATAGAAGCTACAACTGCAATAAAGGAAGAGACTAAAGAAGTGCATGTGGAAGGAAGCATTCCTGTTGAATATTCAGCTGTTTCTTCTTCGCATGCCCACTCTGTAGATACTTCATTTTCTTCGACTCATGGCTCCTCCAGCAAAGACTACAACAAAGATAAATTCGTGATAAACGATTTCAATAAATTCAATTTCAACAAGAAAGTTAGATGGTCAAATGTAGGAGCTCAATATGACTGGGATAACAGAAAATATCCTTCTTTTACAACTCCAATTCCCAAAATTATCAATTAATTAAGTGAAATTGCAAGGGGACTGTGCAAAAAAGAAGTGCCTGATATTGACGACTACGAAGCCGAAGCTGTGATAGTAAATTATTATGACAAAAAGAATTACATGAGTGGTCATCTTGATGATGGTGAAAGTGACTAAAAATCACCAATATTCAGCTTCACATTTGGGAGCTCATGCGTATTTCTCATGGGTGATAAAACCAAGGATTTCACTCCTCTTCCAATTTAATTAGATGCTGGAGATCTTATGGTTATGAGTGGATATTCTAGAAATTGCTATCATGGAGTTCCTAGAATTCTGGGGGGTTCCTTCTAAAAAGACAATTTTATTGCCTTTGCTAAGGAAAAATTTCCAGAAATATTTGAAAATGAATATATTTAGAAGAATAAACTAGTGAAGGACTTTGAAAATGACTTAAGGCAAGCAATTAATTATCTCTGTGAAAGCAGAATAAATCTAAATTTTAGATAAGTCGAGAAGAAAGTCAAGAAAGAAGAGGATTCAGGAAAAGGAGAAGAAATAATGGAAAAAGGAGATAATTGAAGAGAAAAAGAGTGAAGATCCCTTAAATAAAGTTGAATTTATGAACAAAGTGATATGATAAATAATAGCAATGCATTATTAAAAAAAGAAACTAATACAAAAATTGTTATTGCTTGTTTTTTGTTTTTTTTGAGAGCAAATTGGATTCTATTTTAAATCCCATTTAAAAATAAATAAAAGTTGAACTTGGAGCCAAATTTGTATTCTTTTCTAGAAATAATCAATGCCAAGAATAGTAGATCGATTTGGTTCTTCTAAATTATTTCAATTCTCACCTAGAAAATAGCTTACCTCTTCCAATAAGCTCCTCACAATCAATGCCTCTTTTCTTCTTTGTGAAGATTAAAAATATCCAGAAATGGGTGGACAATTTTAATTGCATTTTTTTCAAATAAATTAGCGAGTACAATGTAACAATCAGCAGAGTGCAATGTAACAAACAGCGAGTTTAATGTAACAATGAAAAGAAACAAAATAGAATTGAAAATTATTCCAAATATCCCCCATCTTGTTGGCAAAATACTTCAATTTGAAAAAATTCAGACAACATCCTCAAGTATTGATAGGCTATTTTTTCTCTGTGAGTGAATTATAAAATTGGCACCATTAATATTGTAATACTTGATTCTTTCCTCTGAGCAAACATGCTTAAAATAGTTCGAAGAAACACATAAGGTCATCTTGAAAATCTTCTAAAATTATTGATTGTTAGAGTCAACATTAGAAAAAGGAAGGTAGGCTCAAAATTTAGAGAAAAAAACAAATCTTTAAATTAGTATTACTGCTTCAAGACGAACCCCATTAAATGTGTAAGCAAACAACACCTATTAATTGATTCATGTTCTTGATTAAAGATTTTTGTTAAAGTTACTTGAATCACAAAATATCAAGAAAAATTAAATAAATATTTAATCTTATAAAATTTATTATCGAACAATATTTTAATCTATTTGCAATAGGATCCCAATTTGCCAATTTTCAAGTTTTTATATCTTCTAAAAATTAGCTTTGTAGAGAGAATTAACTGCTGCTTCGAATCCTTTACTGTTGATACTTTAAGATTTAAGAAAAAATAAATTAATTTTGTTTTTGGGGGATGCAATTCAGAATAAATCAGGAGATTTCTCTCTCTCTATGAATTAGTTTTTTTTGTTTGGTGCAATGTGGGCAGACATTCAATCAATTTCGATTATTTTTATCTGATTCATTTCTATTTCAGCACTTTGATCAAGAATTTGCAGAGCAAAAATAAAAGGGGAAAAAAATAAATGAAGAGTGCTTTTGGCTTAGGAAAAAATATACCTAACACCAGCGATTCGATTCCTTTCACGCAGACAAACGAGCGAAAAACTGTTCCGCTTAACACCCGTGCCATTAAGCTTTATGATTATCTTGAAATATTCGGGCTAGAAGCTGATAAAAGTGTTACAAATATCTCAACGAATCTGTACATCTACAAGCAAAGTGGAAAAATAAAAGAAGGAAACGAAAATCTAAAAGGCGAGATGAATGAATTTAGTGCATTTTTAGGGATAATGAATGTGATGGGAGCGAACTTTTTAGTGTTAGTCAAAGATGTTGCAGTGCATTTCGTTTTAGATGGTCACGAGAAGATTTTTGAGGTGAGTTCTGTGGAATTTAAAGAACTCGCGAATCCATAAGAACCTACAAAGATAACTAAAGAAATCAAAGAATTACTTTCCTTAATTGAGAAGATCCTATCAAGTGGCGGGTTCTATTTTTCTTATAAATACCCATTGACACTTTCGCAGCAAAAAATCTCTGAGTAAAAGGAAATATTTTGTGAAAAATAAAGATAATCATCTGTGTAGAAATTAGTTGATTATGACTACATGTGGAACTAGTCACTCATGAAGACACTTATTCAACAGAGGGTTTCTGCTGATTGGTAGGTACAGTTGATTCAAGGCCATGTCTATAATCTAATCGTGTACATGCCGAACATAACTTACTTCACTTTAATATCTCGAAGATAAACTAGAAGAGCCGGAACAAGGTAGAACCATCGAGGGATTGACTCAGATGGATTTGTAGCGAATTGTGTAGAAACAGAGTAGATTTTCATGATACCTGGGATTTCGGTGGTTATTTCACATGTTTAAATAAGAGGATCGGTGCCATGTTTTTGGAAGTAACGAGGGGTAGCATCTAAAATCTTAATCGATCCTTCGAAGCCTCTCTAGATACAAGCTTGCAAGTTGCATTTTGATTACTTAGCGAAGAACTACACTTAGACGACATGTGTGAATTTGATGAATTTCTCGAATCACAATGAAAAAGTAAAAACAAAACAAAAAAATTTATGATATTAATTTTGGGATTGAAATTTCTAGTGAAAACAGATTCATTCTAACCCAGAAAGTAATATCCTCCTTACTTTACTGGAGGGAGTTAATTTGAGAATTGAGGCATATTTTTTGATTTCGTTCTTTTTTTGAAGTTTAATAATTGTTTGTTTGCTCAGAAACTAATTGAGGAATTTCAATCTCTGGTGAGGGATTGCATTAACTAAAGAGCAGACGTGTAATACAAAGAATTTGATTTTCATCAGGAAGTCAAAGGAGATCGACTTGAAAGTGTCGATATCTTCATAAGAAATAGTGGAGTTATGAAAAATCTAGCTACGTATGGATATTTCTCTAGGGACTTTTAAGGTATAGTACTTTCTAAGTAATCAGGAATCGTCAGAACGAACTGTCTTGATTGCCTCGATAGGACGAATTTCTTTTAGCTACGAGTTGGGTTCTTAGCATTGAAATAACTGATACTAGGCTAACTGAATTTGGTTTTTAAGATCGGAACAGAAGATAAATTCTTGAAGGATTATTAGACATGTTGGAATGAAAATGGAGATAAAATTAGTTGGCATTATGCAGGTTCTGATGCAAGTTCTTCATCTGCTTCGAAAACAAGTAAGTAAGGAGTGTTTGGATTCCTCAAAGGGAAGATATCCTCAGCAAAACGGTTCTTCCAAGGAGGGTTAATTGACTCGAATAAGCAATAGTGTTATTGCTTTTTGTTAGGTAAAACATATCTTTTTTTAGTTTTTTTTCTCAAAATCAAAATACAACATTTTCCTCAGGTGAGCACTATGAAACTCAAGAAAATCTTTTATTCTAAGAGGAATTGCAAAAATAAATGAAGCTCAGAGAGAATTAATTCACAAAAAAACGAAAGATTACAATCTTCGCAGTCACTTGGAATGTTGGTGCTTTTGTACCAGAAAAAACAACCCAAAAATTCCCTGCGTTGTTTTGGCACAATGAGAAGTATGATATCGTAGTTTTTGGTTTGCAAGAACTAGTTGAACTCAAACCGAAGAATCTCATGATGAGCACTTCTTAGAAGCACAATGCCCAAAAAGAATGGCAGGAAATAATTTAATACAATCTAGGCAAAGAATATTTTCTCGTGACATCCTCAAATTTGGTGGGTGTTTAAACGTACATATTCGCTAAAACAAACCTCAATGGTAGTATTTCTGATATTGAGACAGATACCGTGAAATGTGGATTTGGAGGGTAGCTTGGAAACAAAGGTGCAGTGGCGATAAAATTGTAGATTTACGATACTTCATTTGCTTTTCTGAATTGCCATCTTCCAGCTGGACAGTCGAAAGTCATTGATAGAGTTAATTCCCTCCATTAATGCATCTTTTAGTCCTTTCAGCAGCAAGGAGTATCAAGCTACAAGAAAGTAAAAATAAGTTTAATATTTATAAAAAATTAATATTTTCTTTGTTTTTCTTTCTTATCCTTTTAAAAAATGTTTCCCAATACAATAGGATCCTTTGATGCGGACTGATAAAATCATATTACTAGGTGATCTAAATTTCCGAGTCGAACGGAAATACACTGATGCTGTGAGCGCTCTTGAGAGAATTTTAAGTTTACGAAAAGATTTCGAGCTTGATGAAGCCTAAGCTATGATGGAGGAATAAGTCACTTAATTTGACTAGCTCTAAACTTTAATGAAGGGAGCACAATTGCTTGGTACTTTTTCTCAAAGTTCACTTGAATCATTTGCTTCCATGGCTGAGAAAGACAATAACAGTGCAAGGTCTTCGCAGAGAAGCTAAGGCGTTTAGAGTTTTCTTGATTAAGGTCATCTGGGAAAAAGTGGATGTTTGCATTTTTTTTATGAGAGAAAAATAAGGTTTTTGCCGACTTATAAATTCGATGTCGACTCTGATGTATATGACACTTCAAAGAAGCAGCGAGTGCCTTCATATTGCGACAGGATTCTGATTTGCGATAATGAAAATGAAAATTATTAAATCGAGAACTGCTACTTAGCTTATGAGTCGTGTCCGAGTTTATTGCATTCTGATCATAAACCTGTTTTTGCAGTGATTCAATTCAGTGCAAAGCAAATCGATTGTGAAGCGAGAGATTTAATCGAAGAAGAGATAGTCAAAGCTGAAGAAAACATTGAAGAGGGGGATGTCATCTTTTAAGAAAAGTAAACAAGCGTTTATGACAGTGCTTATCTTGACAAGAACGAAATCGAGTAGCTGAAATCTGATTTGGTGTAGGATATTATGATAATTTAACATGAAAAAGATAGGCAGGAGGAAGATGATCAAGGTGAGTTAGAAGATGAAGTAGTTGAAAGAAGTACAATTGGACCTATCCCTTCTGGTTTGGTAAGAAATGGTACAGATCCTTTTGAACTTAGTCCTGGTAACAATATGAGAAATACTACTAAATCTTCCCACAAAATGAATTCTAAAAAATCAGTGCACACCAGTGCGCACAACGGATAAACACAATAATCTTAGTATTCATAATAATCGAGTAATCGTTTCCATTGCGATTCTGTAATGATCGGTCACTAAGCTTTTAGTGAGAAATTTTAAGCAGACACAACTAATTTCAACGACGAAGACACTAGATACTAATAAGAAGAAGAGCTCAAAGAATGCACTACAATTAAAAGGCCGCCTTTTTAGAATACAGTCTACTAAGGACACAAGCATCTTCAATAATTTACAGAATTCACAGCTTAATCACCTCCACCACCTCCATCTTTATATTTGAAGTCCCTACCATAACCATAATCCTTAGGATATTAGTAATAATCACCACCTCCACCATCTTTGTCCTTTTTATCACCACCTCCACAGTCTTAAGTATTTTAATCTCCCCCGCCACTGAGTGTGTCAAGTACTTCCATAAAACCTTATCAAAGATAGCAATTATCTGTTGGGATAAAAGAAAATAACTATTTTAACCCAAGTTAAATGGGGAGCCTTGGTTCAAGTTCCTCAGATCATCCATAGATGCCTTATCATCATGAAGTTATGCATCATGAAAGGAATTAACTTACGCAGAATAACACCAACAATAATAATATTAATAATCCTTCATTTTATTTTCAATAGCAGCAAAAACAACTGAATAATCATAATAATAATGTTTAGCATAATTTTAAGCCTTCTAACTCGCCTAGACAATAATTAGAACATGGCTAAGTTTTTGGAAGAATCTTCAGGACAGAGCCAATCGCAAATAATTTAACAAGTAGCCTCACTGAATCGAGCGTTATCTCGAATAATTATCAAAGTGAACTGTAAACTGATTCCATTTTCACCAGGAAAAGATGATTAAAGAAAGAACAGAGTTTATTTCTGGAACTAAGAAAGAAATTGATAATTATCTTGAATAAAATAATTTAGATTTTCTTTCATATCTTTTATTGTAAAAAAAGAACCTATTTTAAAAAAGTTCTAATAGCTTGTTAAGAGATGTACCTTTATTTTGAGGAAAAATATTATTGAAAGAGAGGAATAAATTTTAAAAAGTTGAATCTCCCTCATTGTAAAAGCAAAATATTCAGACATTATTATTATTTTATTTTTCCAGGAAAGAAAAAACAAATATTCATTCACAATAAAATGAAAAAAATAGACTTGCAATTTTAGTAATTTACTCTCTTTATGTCATTATGCATGCCACTACTACTCGTCTTTTCTTTCTCCTCTTCTCCACTCAAAGCTATCTCACAAAAGTATCCAGATATTTTCTGATATTTGCTCTAGATTCTGATTTACAAGTATCCTTGTCTGTTGGCTTATCGTTGAAGCATTGTTGTGTCTGCAATTTCCAGAAATGCAAGCGATATTCAAATTACTTTTGAATCCCTCCTACTTTGTTTTCGACTTACTGCAAGCAATTCACGAATTTATCTTCATTTGTGATATTCACGCATTTCTCGTTTTCTGACATGATTTTCTACTGCACTTTGTGGGCTGCTTCCATAATTAAATCCTAGTTACTGTCAAGGAATTTTTCGAGCTCGCTCATTTTCTTAGGCTTGCCATGAGGGTTGTGTGGGTTAAATCCTCCTTGCTACATTTATTTTTGCTTTTTGATAGGTTTGATAGAAGTTTCTTTTTAGATGTTAAAAGTATCTTTTATTTTTTGTTTTGACAAGATAATGTGATTTTTAATTTGAGAGTTCGCAAAGATTAGAGTTGTTTTTATCATTATTTCTAAAGTCATTTTGAATTATTGACTGTTTTTAGGTAAACAATTGTTCTTAAGAACAAGAAGAATAATCTATTTATAATTTTTTCATTCAAAATGTTAAAAAGTGAAGGATAACTGCAAAAAAATATTGCAAAAATATTAATCTAAAATTAATGTCACATTTCAAGAAATGCTACTTTTCATCGAATCCTTCTCAAGATAGAAAAGGTTTGTTTAGCAAATAGGAATTACTTCTGGATAATGAAAAAGATAAAAGTAAAAAATTTAATAATATTCTGGAAAAAACTGAGGCCAAAACGAGAAGGAGGTTAAACAAGTTTTTTAGTCTGCAAAAAATACTCTAGCTAGTAATTCTTTTGTATTGTAGCTACTGCTTTTTGCTACGACTACTGCTGTATTTTAATTGTTTAGATTTGCTCAAACTAGTAAAAAACAAAGTATTGATTAAAATCTAAAAATATGCAATTCTAACCACCTCAATCTCTTTTTCTCCCTAAAGAATCTGTCATACCTTATTCGCTCCACAAGAAAACTTATGGCATCTCTAGTAATTCCTATAGAGAATCTCTTAATTATACCAAATAAGCTATGGAATCCTCAAATATCTCTGATTATCAAAACTAAAATTTTGATCCAAGCAGAATCAATCATCGCAATACCAATCACAGGATTTAGCAACTCTAAGGAATGATTAAAACTCTCACTACAGAGGATTAGTATATTTAAAATCCAAATTCTGCTGCTAACTAAGTCGAACCAAAAAGGGAATAGTATCAATATGCTCAATAACAATATTAAGATCAAGCAAATATTTTAGATTCTCCAGCTAGAATATCATCATCATATTCTTAAAATTAATTTCAAAATTAAATGCAAATGAAGTAATTTTAGTAAGAATCTTCAGCTTCGAGCTAATATTTATAACAATGCAACACATAGAACAGTAACACTAATCTTTAATACTTCATCAGACCATCTCAATTCACGAAAATACAATCTAACAACATTGATCTTGATAGATCTGCTTAGAACTCCGCGAGATCGTTCATAGTATCAAATAATGATCTTGTTAAAAATCAAACTCAATTCAAAACAACTTAAAAATCTACAACAAATCTAACTAACTGCAAACCTAATCAAAATGAACAATATTCTCATTCTCCATCTCCTTCTTCTTCCTCTTCTTCTCATTCATCGTCTTCATCAACTTCCAAGAGCTAAACCAACAGAAAAACCAAGCATTCCAGTCATCATCACTAGCGCCATCACAGCAACAAGAAAAAAAATATAGATGGAATTCTCCTTGAAAATTGTTGCTAACTAGTCAAGGAAGTCTCCTTGTCTAGAGGACTCATGGAGCTGTTTTCTTTAACAGTTGGCTCTGGAGAACATTTTCGTAGATTGTTCCTCCAAAGGAAATATTCTGATGCTCTTGTAGCACTTTTTTCTTTAGTTCTTGCATTACTTAGAATGAATCCTGCTGGTGTTGGGACAGTAGCTCCTGGAACTGCTAGAACCCCTACTAATTTAATATCGAAAAACAGTTTCTTTGAACTTCCCTAATAGAAAGACGATTATTCTTCGAAAATCGCTAACAACTAAACAAATTCTCAGCATTAAAAGATTGAGAATTAAAGAGGTTACGAAGCATAGAATCAAGGTATAACTCCGAGCAGAGTGTTTCCGATATCGTCTTGCCATGTTTTTGGGTCTGATCAGCAAGATTTTTTTGCATAACGTAATTCTCAGAATGAATATTAGAAAACTCATCGAAACTAACTTAATTAAGCTCATCCTGACTATTAGTAGACACCAACAGGGACAGATACAACTAATTCTCAAAGCTTTCATGATTAACCATAGCACATGAAAGATCTGGGCTACATTATGAATAAGAACTACCTTGCATACAAAACGAATTCAGGCCATCAAAAATCAAAACAATATGAGGGGGAGGAATCATAGTAAGAAAGCTAATAATAATACAAACAATTTTTGAAACATTCGTAGCATGAGCCTCAGTGGGAGCTGTATAACGCAGAGTTCTCAAACAATAGGCATTTTAATAGATAAGATGGAAATTGCCCATCGATGACATCTCAAGATTTTGATGATGATTCTTCAAATCAGCGAAATTACAATTAGAAGATAAATAATGCTACTTCAAAGTAACCACTCAATAATTAAAATCGCAGCAAAGTTAAAGATATTCTTCATCCAACTCATTCTAACTCTAACTTGGTTTCATCCAAAAAAAGTGAACATCTCCTGCAAAAGAAAAGTGCACTCAGCTCTGAATGTCATATCCATTAAGACCAATAGCAATAGGAAGAACTAGATTAATTTTAAGAATCTTGTTGTTCCAAGCACTGTACTTCCTAAAATACAAAAACAATAAGCAATCAAAAGAGACTTGATGGCCATTTAGCAACTCCTAAGTACGATAAGAAAAGCCCTAGGCTTTTAACAAATAATAACCTTTCTTTCAAGGCGATTCATTTGATGCCTTGCATGAAGGGAAGAGGAGATAAATCTCCAATACATGAATCAACTGAAAAGTTAGCAGGAGATAAAACTTTCAAAAGAGAAAATCAAAGTCTTGAAAGGGATAATAGCACAAATAGTCTGAGGAGAGACTATTAGACTAAAGAAACAGACAGTAGATATAATAAATTTACAAATAATTCTAATTTTAGCGAGAACCAGCAGGCTAGTAAACCAGAAATAGAGGAAGAGAAAAAGAAGTAGAAGAATATGGACTCCTAGCCAAGGTGGAAGCAATGATGCTGAAAGGATGGAATTTGGTTGTTTAATAAGGAATTCTTAGGGAAATGTTGGTGTGATTAGAATGACTCATTTTTATAAAAATATGATTCAGAAATTGTATGTTAGTAATAAAAATCTTATCAACTGATTTTATCTTTTCATTGTCAAAGTGCATACTTACGTTACTTTCCAATGAAATTAACATAACGCTTGAGAAATATGATGACAGTGTCTTTTGGAGGTTGATAATCCTGTTAATAAGTATAATTTCTTGGAAAATATATTTGAAACAACAAACGTAAATAATTTCTTCTTCTTTTCTATTACTTCTTCGAACTCTCTTTTGGGAGAAATAATTAAACAAAAAATATTTATAACCAACAGAAAGACTATCCAAACCAAGCACTTGATAAACCAACGGGAAGCATTTGAAAACAATCTAAACTTATAAGGATGGCTGGAAAGGCTTAAATACCATAGAATAAGTCACCGGAAAGAGGTGAAAAAACTTTATTTTTTTTTAGAAAATGTTCTTAGAGAGAATATTTAAACAAGGATTTATAAATTGTACTTTAGAACGGATGCTCATGAATGGAGGAAGAGATTCAGACAATCAAAGTGTACATCCACTCTTGAGAGGACATAGCTAAGAGAGGACTACTCCAAAAGATGGTTAACTTTAAGATGAAACATAAGATAAATCATCGACAAAATTAGGTAAAAATATCCATTAATAAAGAATAAATAGAAAATACTGAAAATATGTTCTTTTCTTTAGAGGACACCAAAGCACGCAAGGCTCTACCTGAGATTCTCAATAGGCCATCAAAGAAAAACAATAAATAGCTAGAAAGTTAACTGTAAGTAGTAAAACATAAAGCTAGTTTTACTTCTCGTGGGAGTGGAGGTGGTGGAGGAGGTGGAGGAAGCACAGGCAGATCTTCTTCACCTGTGGATAACCAAAATGAATTTGAAGGTTTGATAGAGTAGAAAATCAAAAAAGAAGATAAACTAATTCCTAGAAAATCAGCTACAAGTGAACCACAATAAAGGATTTCAAAGGGAATCACTCGAAAAGAGTCAGCTAACAAAAAAGAACCAGAAGATGACAAGACCTTAGAGATATCTAGACGAACGAGTGAGAAAGAACACATTTATATATCGTTTGCTTAACATTTAAAAGCTGCTGGAGGAACAATGCCAAAGTTTGCATTTAAAAATGATATATCCGCTTTGAGGAGATCGTTTGTGAAAAATACTACTGATAATCACATTCATACTAATTATAAGAATAGAACTAGTGAGGTAAATGATTATATTACTAAGGACGAAGAGGAGAAAAAGGAGAATAAATATAATAGACTTTATAACTTAGAAGAGAATATTCAGCTTGATTAACATACAATTGTGAATTTTAATGCGAATTATCACGCAAAACGGATTAATCAGTAGATAACACCAAAGTAATCTGCACCAATCACAGTGACACCAAGTCAAAGCAGTCAGAATAACAATAGTAATATTGGCATTGTAAGAAACAAAATAGTGTTTTTAGGAAAAATTAAAAAGAATAATAAAAATATTTTTAATACAAAAACACAATTTGTGTGCGTGTGTGTCTTTGTGTTTGCTGTTCATTTTGATTGATTGTAGTGCTTGTGCAGCTAGAAAAGAAGCTACAATTGACAAAGGAGCTCACAGATTAAGTGAGAAAATCAGATCTAGAATAAATCATTGCAAGGAAAAGATCAGATTATGCCAAGAAACTGCCGATTGTTGGAGGTGGAGGTGGTGGAGGAATGTAGCTGCAACAGCAACAACAGACAACTAACTTCTCAAATCTTCGAATCAGGAAATTCGAACATTAATACAATCGAGAGAGAATCACTCCTATTAGAAATAAAGGATTTGGTGAAGAATTTGCAGTCACAGATGAGAATGATACCTTTGTAATAATTCTGAAAATACTGTTTAATTACTTGTGAAGAACTTGAGATAAACAATCCTTTTTTTGATTATTTTGTAGATTGTTGGAACAATTGAACCAAGAAAATCAAGAGGTCCATTTGAAAATGTTAGAGATAGCAATATTTCTTAATTACGACAAACAATAACTGCGGAATACCCTCCTAGAAGTAGTGAAAGCAGTGGAATTGTCTCCAAGAATAAGAATGAGCTAGATAACTACCTGCTTGGACCTTAGATAGGTAACCATTAAATTATTTGAAATCAAGAATGAAATTGGGTTGATAATGAAGATGCAAATATTCTGCTGATTTCCTACTTTTTTCATATTAAAATGATATTATCTTCCTTTTGCTATCTCATATTTGATTATTTCCAATTTTTCTAATTCAAAAAAGGCAAAGGCTCCTATGCTATCGTGCGCTTAGCAACAGATTTAACCTTAGACGAATAGGTCGCGATTAAATTCTATGATAAATACAAGCTGTTTGACCCTTAAAAAAAGAAAAATGTGCAAAGGGAAATATCTATTCTTTCAAAAATATCACATCCAAACTGCATCGGAATTAAAAAAACATTCGAAAATACGAAAAATGTAAGAACACATATTTATCTTTATAAATTAAGAAAAAAAATAACAAAAGAGATAAATTTCTCTGAATAATAATCCACTCTAAAACTTCATAAATAATATCCTTGTGTTGCCTTTGCTCTTTGGTTTGCTAATTCTCATGCAAAACTGTTTTGATTTTTGAATTCCTAGATATGCGTTGTTATGGAGTATGTTGGGAAAGATTCCCTGTATTCATATCTTAAAACCTTCTCTGGAAGGAGACTCCCTGAAGACGAAGCAAAGAGAATCTTCAAATAAATCATAAAAGGAATCAGCTATCTTCATGCGAATAATGTATCGCATCGTGACATGAAATTAGAGAATATTCTCTTGGATGACACAAAAAACATAAAAATCATTGATTTTGGGTTTTCAATTATGTCCCCTAAAGATTAAAAACTCAATGTATTCTGTGGGACTCCTAGTTATATGGCTCCAGAAATTGTCTCCAAGAAGGAGTATCTAGGCTCAGCTGTAGATGTATGGGCATGCGGAATAGTCTTGTATGTGATGCTCGTAGGAACTTTTCCGTTCAAAGCAGCTGAGGAAAAGACCCTGTATTATAAAATATGCTCAGGAAAGTTCGAACTTCCTGCATATACCAGCACAGGAGCATAGCAAGTTCTCAAGAAATTATTAAATCCAGATTTTTAGTAAAGGTCTACGGCTGAGGAGGTAATGAATCATTACATTTTTTGTATTTCTTTGGGGAATTTGGCTGATTTGTTAATTGATTTTTGATCTAAAACATAATAGATTTTGTAAGATACCTGGGTGAGTCCTATGAACATTTGCAAGAAAATCAGCGAATTGAAGGCACATATCAATCATACGCCTTTCTAAAGGGAAGATACAGCAGGAAAACACAATTGAAAAATTCAAGAATATCTTTCAATAATAAACAAGTCAAATCATTTTATAAAATTTAATTAATGTGCTGGTTCTCTCATCCAAAAACTTCTCAAAGTCAGCCTAATTCTTCTTATTGCAAAGGTTGGTAGCTTTGCCTTACTTTTTGATGTTGTTTTAAGAATGTTTTTTGGAAAATTATACTAAATAATTAAGAAACTTATGTTGAAATTTCAATCCTAATTAACTACTTTTCTCTCTAAAATAACTGAAATATACCAATTAAACACACAGAGACAATCTTCAACTATGTTCTGAGTTATTATTTTTAAGATAAACATCATTGCACTAGGCTGCTGGGAAGTGTAAAAATATCTTTTTTCTTTGCTGATCTAATAGGCTCTTCGAAATCATTTTGATTCTAAAAAGTATTATGATTTTTCGTCATTTTCGACGCAGAACTTTTACCAATACCCTTGCTCTTTTCATTTAACTCATCATCATAGTCACCTAGATCTTCATCGTAATAGCCTTAATCATCATGCAGTTCAGGATTATCATGTTAAAAATCATGTTTTAAAAAGAAATCATCTGTTGGTGAACCAAAACCATCTAGTCTAATTCCACCTGGAGATGTACGTGCTTTGGAGAACTGTCTGTTCACCATCTCAGGCATTTTCTTGTTGGCGTCTTTACCCAATGGGGTAATGTCGAAATCCTCTTAGGAATTAAATCTATCATAACCAGCATTATGATTGTTGTTGTTATTTCCGTTGAAATACATGTTATTGCTGAGTTAAGGACGAATAGAATTGGAATCACTTGCTTCCGAAGCAGCTAACGCATTGGAATTATAAGAACATGAGTAGTACACATTCTTCCGTTGTTCTTCATCATCCGAATTATCATCTTCTTGATTTTGTTGATCGTTATCTTTTCCATAATTCTCATCTTCTTAATATTAATTGTTTTGCTAGAGATTATTTTGATTTTCTTAGTTGTTACTAGCTTATCTATCCTTAGCCAACGCACTCATGTGATGATTCTATTGTTATCCGTTCATATTGCTGCGATCTATCCCATCTAAGATATGATTACTATTTAAATAATTTTCACTATTCAGCCTATTATCTGTGTTATTATTGTTGTTTCCAGCAGGCTAATTTGTATTTATTAGAAAATTGCTGGTATTCTGATATCCATGTGAAGCACTGGGATGGAAATGGAAATGACTATTGCTGATATTATACGAGAACGAACTCATGTAGGCGTCATCTCCAAGGTTCGCACTCGAAGGGCTTTTCTAAATTGAACCAAGTGGCTGCTATCTCCTAGGGGATTGCCCACTGTTGAGGATGATTTGCTAGATTTCACTGAGTAATTACTTTGGCATATCCTCGTTAGCAATATCACCGTCAAGGGGATTCTCCTATTCTCCAGTGTAGGAACTTAAATGTGAGCTACTTTTGACACGAAAAAGCTTTTTCTCATTTAGTCTATCGAAGAATTCCTGGAATAACGTTTTTCTGTTTGAAGGACTTGTGACTTGTTTTTCACATTCCAAGACTAATTAAGCCAATCCACTTATCCGCCTTCTTTCACGAATGTGGATGAGTAGTAACCTTAATTTGTCTTCAAAACTGGGACTCGAGAAGTTCGTGCTGTCATAGAGTTTTTTCAAGTAGAATTCAATTTCTTCCGTTTTCTTTACCTGAATGTCAGCCAAACCAGAAAAGAAATGTTAGCCTAGTATTTCAAATTTTCTTTTAATGAATAAAATAATACTCTACATCTGCTATCTCTCCGAGGTAAACAACAACATTTGAGAATTTTCTGTCTATATTCATGAGCTCAATCTCGACTGTGAACTTCTTAGTTGCGCTGAAAAAAAAAATAAAAGCAAAAGTTACAAATCGAGGAAAGAGAAGCAGGGTGAAGTTCATATGTTGAAAATTTAAAAAAAGTAGAAGAAATAGGTAAAAAAAATTCAATAAGTTTTACAAGTTAACTTTATCGAGAACTAGTGGTAACTATGTGATATCGCAGTTCTTATGCAAAATTAAAACTACACTGTCTGCGATATTAAAAGCATGCTGTAAGGATTCAGTAAGATCAGGTGATACATCAGTTATCAGATCTATTCTCTCTTCTGATAGCGGTTGTGTCACTACATCCTGCCCTCTGATAAAATCAGGATGTAGCACAACAACATCTGCCTTGAATCTTGGCAATTTAAAAAAATCAGATTGAATTAATTCCACTTTCTTTTTATAAAACTCAATGTTGTGTCTTGCTAAAGCAATCCTCGCTGCGTTGATATCAATTCCTATAATTTAAGATGCTTCCTTTGCAAAGAAGCAAGTATTGTATCCTACTCCACAGAACGCATCAACAACAAATTGATCTTTAAGCCTGATTGCAATCGATTAACATATTTATTCTGGAATTGACAGGAAAGAACTAGTGAAATCACTTCTGAAACTCTTTTTGTTGATCCCACCGAAATTTATTTTATTCTAGACTCCAGTTGAATTAATATTGGACATATTAGGTGGTACCATGATTGAATCGACTAGATTTATTAAGATATTTGGATTTGTCGAAGAATTCTCGTTTACGGAGGAAGTGTTAGCTGTTATCCCACTGAAATGGCGGTCTTTCAATTTCACGAGAAGAAAACTTTCTTAGTCGTTGATGCAGGTGCTGAAGAGATGCGTGAGTCTTTCAGATTGAATCCCACCTAATTGTGTCTGGAAATAGCTCCGTATGTTGAATTTCACCTTACGAGACTTAGAAGGATCCAACATGGAATCCTTACCTGTATCTGTTTTGGTGGGGCTATTTTGAGAATTGTCCCTTTTTAGCTGGTGTTATTGATTCTAAAAAGGAAATAAATTACTGTTGCTTTAGGATTTCCCTTAGTAATTGCCTGATTCATTGCTAAATTGCCTGTCCCCATTGTGTGATGCAAATACATTAAATACACTTTTATTGGATATTCTTCGTTCTTCTTCAGTCATTTGGGGATCATTGTATTTACCTATTTGTTGACTGTTTAAATGACTACCTTGAACATTATCCTGTTAGCCCTAGAAGTTCTATACCATTAATCGCTCTTTATCATTTTCGCTATGAGGGCGAGAAGATGAAAACACCTAATCTGAAATGTGATTTGATGTGAAATCGCTCGCTGCATGTTAACTTAGTTTGGTGTTGTTTGAATTTCGATTATGATCGGAAGTTGCTTCATCTTGATCGGAGTGATCATCTTAATCTTTATTCGGAAAGAAACAGTGGCAACAAACAAAACAGCAGTTGCTTTTTTGCTTTTATTAGCTTGAGATGCTACCACTGAAATTTGACGCGAGGGATTTTTTCCCTTTTGTCTCAGAAGAACCAGCATTTTTAACAAGAAGTGGTTGATCCATGTTTATCCTGCTAGTTTTTGTCTACTAATTAATTATTTTTATGAGATTACTTTTGCAATAGAATTTGGAGATAACTATTTTTCGCTGTTGAACTCTCTGTGGGCGTGTGTGTTCTAGCTTCGATCAATATTTCTGGCTTCTCTTAAACAATATTCTTGTTTTTTTTCACTTTATCTTCCACTCTATTTTTAATCAAATCTCAATTAATTTAATCGTCATCTCTCTCAACTTTAACTGTAAATGGTTTAATAATAGGGGTAAATAACACTCCTTCGTAAACTGAATGGGTTTAATCTTAAAAATAGTAAAATATGACCTTTTTTCCATTATGATGCCATTGAATATGTATGCAAATAGTAAATTTACATTTGTATTTTATGCAAAAGAAGTGCTCTAATCTCAAATTATGTCATTATTACTTCTTAAAAAAAGGATTAAGATACTCTTTTTGATTAAAAATAAAAAAAATGAAAAATATTTTTAAACGATCATTTTTTATGAGTTTGTTTCACTTCATTTGTTAGTTTTGTTGATTTTTTTTAGATAATAAATTTCTAGTAATTTCTTTTAATTTCACTCACGTTCTAAATGCCAAACGATAGCTCAGATAACCAGTCATGGAGGGAGTGTTCTTTAACACATCAACAGGTATGAGAGATTAATTTAAATCATGATAAAGGTCAAAAATATATTATTTTGAAAAATAAATAATATTCTCCTAGATTTTTCCTCAAACACACAGATAAACTTGATGAGGATTCAGTTTATTTATTGTTGTTGTTGAGTTCTTCTTTAATAAAATTTGAATTTCCTTTTCCTTCTACTTGAAAAGTGTTCTGAATATTTCATTACTATTTTACCCAGTGTGGAAGTATTTATTTTTATTTTTATCGATGGTGATAAGGAAGAGGAGGAGGTGAAAATGTGGTAAGTATGGAAGGATGTACTCACAAAAAGATCATCAGCTTGTGGGTATGTTTTCGAATATTCAATACAAATAAAATATAAAGAATCCGAAGGGGGAGAGCATTAAGTAGCAGGAAAAAATTATTGAAATTCAGGGAAAAAAAGTGAAAATTGCAGTGAAATTTTAAGCTGTAGTAGCGCAGAAAGACACAAAACACAAACAAAAAGGAGAATTTTAAGACATTTGTTCTTAGAATCAAACATATACTACAAACATAGCTAAACCCTAGATAAAATGGATGGATTTGGAGCCATCAGCTCAGAAAATAATAACAATCTCAATTTAGATGAGAATAATAGAGCAGCTGAACCTAAAAAAAAAGACTTTTAGATCTCAGCAGCAACGAAAGATCGTGTTGAGGCTTGCAAGTCGTACATCGAACGTAACTAGAAGTTCTATTTATTCAATTAATAACTGTATCCTTACCTTTCTTTTTTTTCTCCCAGGAAAGTATGCAAAAGCATTGCAGAGCGAACGAGAATTCAAAGAGAGTTGGATTCTACTACAACAGAAAATGACATTCCTGAATATGAACCCAGTTGATAAGAAAATGATAGAGCATGATGTTATGCGACAGCAATTCGAATAAAGCAGATAAAAGTATGAATGACATTTTATAAGTCATTTTTGGATTGTCAGTCGTTGGGCTGAAAGAAGAATTTAAAGGGGAAAAAAATAAATAAAAAGAAATTTATTCTTCTAAAATTAACTTGAATTGTGCTGTGTTTTAGACGCTAAAAGATGAGTTCGAATGACTATGAGCCTCTGTCGATTATTGGTAGAGGTGCATTTGGTGAGGTCCGAGTGTGCAGGGAGAAAAAGAGTAATAGGATTGTTGCAGTCAAGAAAATGAAGAAACAAGAGATGGTTTAGAAGAATCAAATTAACCACGTCCGTGCTGAAAGAGATGTGTTATCGACTGTGGATAACCCTTGGATCGTTGATTTATATTGTTCCTTTTAAGATTAAAAGCACCTGTATCTAGTCATGGAATACCTCTCTGGAGGAGGTAACTTAACCAAATTTAACTCTTAACAAAAGATATTGGTTTTGTTAAAATGTTTTGAAATATTTAATTGCTTAATGATCTCTCTTAACCAATGGGTTTTATCTAGACTTGATGACCGTGTTGATGAAGAAGGATATCCTCACAGAAACGGAATCAAAATTCTATGCCAGTGAGCTCGTCATGGCTATTGATTCCGTCCATAAAATGAATTACATCCACAGAGATCTCAAACCAGATAATATTCTTCTCGGGAGAGATGGACACATTAAACTCTCTGATTTTGGGCTATGCACACATGCTGTAAGGGGATATTTATCATATTTATTGCTTGATTTTGATTGTTTTTTCTTGTAATTTCCCATGTTAGGAGATTAAACCAAAGATGCTGCTCGGACGAGGAGAAGAAGAAAAAGTTGATTACTCTAAAGATCCAACAGCTTTATTAACTAAGCGCCCTTAAGTCTACAAACGAAATCGACACGTATAAAAACAAATACAAATTGCTATTTGTCTCGAAACTCTAAACGCTTTCTGCTTTAAAGATTATCTTTGCTAAATCAATTTTTTGATTTGGTTAGTTAGTTTATTCTACAGTGGGCACACCGGACTACATCGCCCCTGAGGTATTCGGCTAGCAAGGATACACAGAGGTCGTCGATTGGTGGAGTTTAGGAGTGATTCTCTTTGAAATGCTTGTTGGATATCCGCCATTTTTCTCTGACGAACCCGCTACAACATGCTAGAAAATCATCAACTGGAGGACAACATTTTCAATACCTAAAGAAGCTGGGCTATCCAATCCAGCTGAGGATCTCATAAAGAGACTCGTAAATGATTAGAATAATAGGCTTGGTGTGAATGGAGTGCATGAGATCAAGGCTCATCCTTTTTTCCAAGGAATCGACTGGAAAAGGCTCAGAGAAAAAACACCACCTTATGTACCTGAAGTAAGTGAGAAAGGGAGATAATGATTTGACATTTATTAATTGGATTAATTCACTAGGTGCGTGATGAGTTAGATGTCTAAAACTTCGATAAATTCGAGGAAGAAGAACCTTGGAATGGTGGCAATACCGACAATAGCAAAAAATCCAAAAATAGATTACATAATTTCTAAGGATTTACATTCAAAAAGAGCGTTGAAAGTGAAAGATCGCCAATTAAAAAATACTTAGAAGGGTTTGATTAAGCATTTGGGAATATTAATGGAACTAATAACGGTAATCTCAACAATAATTAAAATTTGAGCAGCAACGGAAACAATAGCATTTCAAGCAACTCTTCTGCAATACCAAATGGTCAAGATAAAGTAAAACTAGGGAATTCGTATTTAATTTATTTACAATATTATTTTAGCAGAAAATTTTACTTTTTTCATTATTTATAACTTAACTTTTGCACTCCTAGGCTATCAACAGCAGCAAGAGCCATGTAGCCTCGAAGCCCTCTGAATCCAATGCAACAGATGCATAAGAATTCGATGCTAACTCTCAATTGATTGTGAACTCAAAATACTTTCAACCTTAAGCTGCTTCTATTCCCAAACCCATATCTCCTCTATCTTCTCAGTAAGTTAAGCCATTGAATACAACCACTGGAACCTAGCAATACCAACACTAACAGCAGCAACAACAACAGCCTTTACCTCTTGGAATAATAGGCAGCCTACCTTCAGCAACAACAACAACTTCATCGAAGAATCTAACAAAACTCCATCAAGGACATTAATAAATGCAGCTAATCGATAGCAATTCCCCGAAACAGAATCAATTCATCCAGCAGTAGCAAGCTGCTTATAAATCCCCAGGGATCATTCCTTCAGCTGTCTCCTAGCAATCTGGAAGTCCTCGCTAACCTGGCACTCAACAGCAATAATATTAGAATATACCTAGCAACTAGAATAACAATTTACAGAATAAGCACAGTGAGGGTACTACTACTACTGCTAATAACAACCTGCGTGGTTCTCAATTGAACAGCCAGTAACTGCAATAATAACTCTCAGCATTGTAGAAATAAAATTTTGCATAGTTCTCATACAAATCATCATCTCCCTAGCATGCGCAGTAGTAATAATAGCTTCCATAGAATAGCCATCAGTAGCCAAATAACAATCCAGGTTTTTTGTAGTAGAATAGCATGAAGTTGTCGAATACACCTGTAAATAATAATAATTCTAATAATAACAATAATAATAATTTTACATAGTAACTAGCTGCTGGATAGATGTCCCTGCAGCAGCAACAATAGCAATAATAATCAAATATGCTCAATTACCAATACAATTAGACAACTAATAACATGAATAATAATCCTTCATAACAGCAGTAAACATACACCAACTCATAGCAATTTAAAGGAACTACTGAAGGACATTAAGCTAATCAAAATGCAGCCCGTCTTAATGCTAATACTTCCCCTCGATTCATTAACGAGCAGCAACAACAGTAATAAATATCTTAAAACAATAATAATAACAACAACAATATGTATCCATTATACGGAAACTAATCTCATTAGCAGTACACCTCTCAGCAACAACAACAATAATCGCAGTAATCTGCTTCGGGTATTGCAAGAAACACATCTCCAAAGATAGTCGCTGCTAATTTGTAGACTAACTAAGGATATAATTTCTTCAATAGAGGAGGTTCGCCTTCAAATAAATGAATTGCAGTAGTTCAAAAAAGAGAGAAATAAAGTTAATTAAAAGGAATATCAGGAAATCAAATTATTTTTGTGAATAGATAAATATTTTAGTAATGGTTTTGTACTGCTTAAATGAGGTGCTTATTATTGTCATCTTGTTGGTTTATTTTCTCTCTCTAGATAATCAATATTATTTAGTTTCATTTGATAATAAATACCATATTGATGCTCCTATTATATTAATCATTCCTTTCTCACAACAAATCTTTTGATTTTAACTCAGAAATATTATTTTTATTATTATTATTATCTTCTATTTCTTGTTTTATTCAAACAAAAAAAGAAAAATGATAAGCTAAACATTTTAAACAGAAAAAGATACAAATATGATTAAATATGATTGGCAGTTAGAATCCATAGAGAAGGATGCTCATGATATTATGTTGTTTTCAGTTTATTGATAGAATATAATATGCTTTGAGTTCACCTTCATTAAGGATAAGAAGAGAAAGAAACTTAAAATTCAATATAAATTAGTTGCTTTGTATTTTTTAATCTTGATGAATGCTTTTGAGATAAATAATAACTCCGTTTAGAAGCCAATCATCTGAAATAATTCTTTTATTCAATATTTTTCATGGCTATTTTTAGTTTGCGCACTAAAGAGCTCCATGTTCTTGTGTTTTTGTGATTCAATCTGTCCTGTTCAATAATTATTTCCCTTCTTGATGCTCTTGATTTAACCATCTTTCATATTTTTTATTTAAAACTTTTCTTAATCTTCAAAACATATTGTATTTTTTAAAAAACGGCATAATAACCTCCAACATCCCGAACTATCACTGTTTGTTTCTTTTAAACTTGCTAAAAAATACCACTATTATCCACATAACACCTTTCTTAAAACCTCCTTGACAAAGAACACCCTGATTTTTCTTCTTTTTAACAATGTCTTTTCTTAAGCAGTTGCAAAAAAACAGAAAGAAAGATAAACTTTCCCTTTTAATCTACTAATCCTCTTTATGTATCAATGAAGCTCTTTCTCTTCTCTTTTACTTATGAGGATAAATCAAGAATAGCAATAATTATTAAGTGTCTTTTAGAAAACTTCTTATGAAAATCAAAGTGGGAGAAAAATACCAATAAATAATTAAAAAAATATCTTGCAATTTCAGATACACGTGTACCTAAGATTATCTTGGCAATGCAGAGGTGTGGGAGTTCGACGTGTTTGCACAGGCAGGAGAGATTCAAAAGGAAGGACAGGATCTTGTTTAGAAGGAGAAAAAAGAATAAAATCAAAAAAATTGACTCAGAAGTAAAACACAAAAGCTGATCTTTTCCAAAAAGAAACATGAGCAAAATTCTAGAGATTCTCGCTCCCATCATCAACTTGATCCCTGAAGTTGAGAAGCCCATCAAGAAGGTAAATCAACAAGAATACAACCAATTATTGTTTCAATCAATATGCCTTTCTAATCTTTTGTGTTTGGTATTCTTTTTCGGTAGATTCTGCCTTTCCGCAATCGTGCTATGTGGACCGGTATTGTCGTATTGATCTACTTGGTAGCAAGTTAGATTCCTTTATACGGTGTTGTCTCAAATACTGGTGCTGATCCATTCTACTGGTTGAGAGTCATCTTGGCTTCCAACAGAGGTACTATCATGGAACTAGGTATCTCCCCAACTGTCACCGCTGGTATGGTCATGCAGCTCCTTGTCGGCGCTGGCATCATGAGTGTCGACCAATCTGATCCCGCTTAGAGATCCCTTTACGAAGGTTCATAGAAGCTCCTCGGTTTAATCATTGCATTCTTTGAAGCCGTTGCTTACACCTGGAGTGGAATGTACGGAGACATTGAGACCATCGGACTCGGAAATGCCTTTTTGATTGTCCTTCAATTGACTTTCGCTGGTGTGGTTGTTATTCTATTAGACGATTTACTCGCTAAGGGACACGCCATTGGTAACTCTGCTATCTCCATATTCATCGCTATCAACATCTGCGAGACAATCATCTGGAAATCCTTCTCACCTTTGACTTACCCAGTCCCCGGATTCTCAACCAATCAATATGAAGGTGCTATCCTCAATCTCTTCCACAGTCTCTTCGTGATTGATAACAAGCTCGTCGCCTTGTAGAACGCCTTCTACAGATCTCACTTACCTAACCTTACCTCACTCATCTCAACTTCGATTATCTTCGTAGTTGTGATTTACTTCCAAGGTTTCAAGGTAGATATCTCCCTGAAGAACGACAAAGTCCGTGGTGCCGTTTAGCCCTACTCTATTAAACTCTTCTACACTTCTAACATGCCAATTATCCTCTAAACAGCTTTGGTCTCAAATCTCTATTTCTTCTCCTAGATGCTTTACAAGAACTTCAACACAAATCTCTTGGTTGGATTACTCGGCAAATGGAGTCTCGCTGAGGTTGGTGGATCACATATGGTGCCAGTCGGTGGGTTAGTCTACTATTTATCTCCTCCTCATGGTGTTGTTGAGATCTTCACTGATCCCCTCCACACAATTCTTTACATCGTCTTCATGCTCTCCACTTGCGCATTGTTCTCTAAGACATGGATTCAAGTGTCTGGTGCTTCAGTGAAAGATGTCGCTAAACAATTGAAAGAACAAGGTATGGGCTTAGTCGGATCCAGAGACTCTGGCCTCAAGGCTCATCTCAAGAGATACATCCCCATTGCAGCTACTTTCGGTGGTCTCTGCATTGGTGCCCTCTCCATTATTGCTGACTTCATGGGTGTTATTGGATCAGGTAAATAACTAAAACAATTTCAAAATCATTTTATTATTCCTTTTTCTCTTCTAGTAGCTCAGTTAACATTTTCATAACTGATCTCGCGAGCAAGTGGATAAACCAAAAAGATGGTTTTTTATTCTTTTCTCTCCCATGAGATATAGAATTATACGCCCATCTAACATGCATAACGCAGTTTTCTTTTCTTTAGCTAAAATTTTAATTTTTATGAAGCAAAAATTTATTTCCAACAAAAAAAAACAAATTTGTAACTTGTTTTATTTCTTTGAACTACAGGTACTGGTATCCTCTTGGCAGTCAACATTATCTACGGCTATCTCGAACAACTCAAGAAAGAGAAGGAACAAGGAACTCTTACATTCTGATGAGTTTATTCAACTCTATGAGATTTTTTAGAACTGCATGATCAATGATAGGAAATGTCTTCTATCATTTTTGTTTTATGTAGCATTCTTGATATTTCACATCCATTTCTGCAATTATCTTTGCTTTCTGCATGAAAAATGCATTTAATTATTTACAGGATTTCTTTGATTATTTGATTTCTTTTTCTTGTATTTATTCATTTAGATCAATTATTTTGAGCTAACTAACTAATTAATTAATTAATTATTTTTCATTTAATCTTCAAACAAGCTAATAATCGCTTTGAAGTTATTATAATATCCTTGATTTGAAGATAGCAAAAAAGAAAAACAATTACTTATCAGATCTGAGAGAAAAAAACTCTGTTTCTGCGTAAATGGACCTTTATCTTTCTCAGTTTGGGATTCGGCAGATCTTGAATTTGTAAAATACTACTGCGTTTAAAATAGCATTGCCTTCTGCAAAGATTTCAGCTTAAGTTTTCTCCAACAATGAAGTTCTTTTTATCATTTGCAACTTCCTTTAAGAAAAAGATATTCTTTAACTCTTGCAGGTAAGGATTGAGAAGATAATTCAGAAAAATGATATCAAATTCTCAGGATAAATATTTCCTTTATTTGATGAATTAACTTAGGTATCAAAGAAACTCCATCGCCTTACTGAGGAGATCCCTTTACTATAGATTCGTCTCTTGAAGTTTGAGCTTAAAGCAACGCAATCTTTCCTCGTATTATTCAGAATATTTTTGCTTCTTCGATGAAAAATAAGTTAATCATAAACATGATTTTTTTGTGTAGTAAAACCAACAAACAAGAAACAGCACAACTCTAGGATAGCTAAAAACCAGCTCAAGGCATCCAAAAGTAGATTCCTTGGAGGCTGCAAGAGAATTATTGAAATCTAAGTAGTCCTCGTAGAAAAAGAAATCACCCTAACCACAAGAACATTCCATGCAAAGTAAATATAGTTTTCCCCAGATTATTTTTAAACATTTGGAGAAGCTGTTTAGTATAGCGCTTTTTAGAAGGAAACAAATAGAAATTAAAAAAATAACAAATAAATACATTTGAATCAATGGATATTGATTTCTCTAACACCGATCAAATCTACTATTTCTGAAAATCGATTATTTTATATATTACTTAAGCTTTGAGGGTCTTAGAAATTCCAAAAAGGCTGATGTTTTAACCTTAAATTGTTTCTAATAGACTTTGAGACTGTCATGGAAGGTGAAGGAGATGAATTGATCATAAAGACATACATTGTCAATCCTAATTCTGAGAACAACAACAACAATCAAAAGATGAACAGGAATTTGAGACAATATGGAGATGAGGATGATAAGTATGCACTTTCAAATAGACTTGTGTTAGAACTAAGGAATGAAATATATGATTGCCTCAGAGAAGTAACAGAAAAAAGGATGGATTCTTTAGTAAATGTGTCTGAAACTTGTTTTTTACTTTTTGTATTAATTTTGCATAAAAGGACACAAAAGAATAAAATAAGAGACAATTCCCTTTGAGGACATTACCTAAATTGCTGTTCTCCAACCCATACAAAGACCCAGAAGGATATCTCAAGGCTCAACGTAAAATTAAATTGGATTCTTCCTTGGAAACTTGGAGGGAGGGTTATTATTATTCATTTGATTTATTTTGAAACAATTGATAGTCAACTGGCTGGAGATCAAAGACGATCTAAAGGAGAAAACAGGCTAAGTCATTGTAAAATTATATTTACTTCGCCAATCTTTTTTATAATAAATCATGATTAACGAAAATTAAATAAGATTAACTTCTTCTTGTTGTTGTTTTAGAGTTAAACAGGTAAAATGTTGTGTCCCATAATGCAGGCTAAGAATTTTATGAGACTGATTGTGCCAGGCTAGAAATGAGCTGTGGTATGGATTGATTATTGCAATTTATATATCCCTTGCTAAGTTAATAAGCAAGGGTGTTGAGAGAGATATTAAGTAGATTCTTCATTGTTTTATAAGATTATTGTGAATTTTCTTGAAAAAAATTAAGTTTGTTTTAAATGGAATAA
>Ga0302271_10000295_pt1 | contig 47041 bp, 27 predicted proteins | sample III_Bog_N1_1_FD_198767 | JGI IMG/M metagenome (GOLD analysis project Ga0302271, IMG submission 198767) | Peat permafrost microbial communities from Stordalen Mire near Abisko, Sweden - III_Bog_N1_1 | ecosystem: Environmental > Terrestrial > Soil > Wetlands > Peat | place: Sweden: Abisko...
AACCCCAACCCCAACCCCAACCCCAACCCCAACCCCAACCCCAACAACTATTATCCCAAGAAGTCAGATATACTTATTTTATTCCAATATCTTAAAGCCATGCTTATTCTATCCTTGCATCAAGAGTGAGAAAAAATAGAAGGACATATTCGGTTTAACTCTCTAACTCTATCAATAAGAGGTAATTTGTAAGTCGACACAAAATAGTTCTTTGATCAATTTCTCATACGAATGTCTTTTTTAATTTTTTATTAATTTCTACTAAAAGAAATGGCTGATTCTTTATCAATCTTTAAAAAATCTTTTAGATGCTTTCGTTATGTTTTATTATGGTGGGTTATTCATGAAAAAATACATTCTCTCAGTTTTAAATCCATATTGCCCCTTGAAGCATTTGCGAAATATCACAGATAATCGCACTGATTCTCTTCACTCAAATTAATCAAAAGATATCCGTTAGAAATTCATTGATTATTTGCCTACAATGCATATTAATTTGATTTTTTTAAATTAAATCAAGCCAGCGATGTTAGTGATATTATTTGATAGCTAATAAGCGCGGCATTGATATGAAAAAAATAGAAAACAAATATAAATATTTACAACAAGAGCTATTTGTGATTTGAGACATCTCAAAAAGATTATTTTGGATTGAATGCAAATAATCTAAATAGTCATTTTAAACATACAATTAATGAGTCCATTAAGATAAATTATGATCGCGTCAAAAACTATGCGATATTTGGCATAAAAGGAGTAATAATATAAAAAATATTCTAGAATATATATATCACTGTTAGCTAGCTTCTATTGATTGAAAGGTTTAGGAGAAAGCAAGCAGGTTATATTTTCTAATTTTTAAGTGAAATCTATTTGCATATTAGGTGAATAATATTGCAGAAGGGTCTTTCACTATCCAAAGCATTTTCTTATCTTAATGTTGAATCTGAGGGCGTTTTTAATCTTAGAATTTTTTTTTGGGATTAATAATTTCTCTTAGGTAAGGATATCATGAGGAGTAATCAGTGGGAGGTGGGAGGGGAGAAAATAGTCTTTTAAGAAGCGGAAATAAATTATCAAAATATTCCTAACTTCCCGCTTTCTTGAGAAAATTGGTTCGTTCTTAAAAAGTTTGCTCTTGGGAAATTAATAAAGTATTTGAGAGAGAGAGAGAGATATGATATAAATTGATTTGGTTTTTATTTATTTGATAGAATGGCAATTAGACGAAACATAATATTTAAGATAAAAATGCTCATATTTCAAGCACTACAACATTTTGCAAAAAGTTTGTTAAGAAAAATGATAATAATTTTCATGTGTTCTTGAGGCAGATAGCTCATTCTTGGTGTGATTCGGACTATTTTTCTTTTTGCTCAGGTTAAGCAGCAGATTCATTGCTATTGTGGTTTTATTCTCCTTCTTTGTTCTCATTGTTGGGTTCTTCTGGTTTGTTCTCAGCCTAGCTGTCAATAGGAGCTTGGTTTTATTCTTCAACGAGTTTTTACTCTTCAGCATTTTAAACTTGATTTTCATTATTTGCTTCATTGACTTAGACATCAACTTATTCTTCAACCTTAACTGCTTCTTCTTCGACCTTAGCAGCTTCTTCTTCGACCTTTGCAGCTGACTCTTCAACCTTAGCAGCTTGCTCTTCAATTATCACTGCATTTTCCTGGACCTAATTCACTTATTCTTCAACTTTTAAGTCCTTTTCTTGAGTCTATTCCTTTTGAGCAGTAATATCTTCTTGCTCTACTTTGGTTGGTTGAACTTCAACTGCTTATTCTTAAGCACCTTATTCATTCTAAGTAGTCTCTGTTTTAGTAACAACTTCTTCTATAGGTTTCTACATTTCCTCTTTAAGAGAGGCATCAACAAAAGCAGCAACCTCTTACACAGTCACTTGGACCTTATCCAAGCCAACACAAGCCTAGTTAAGTAACATGTCCACAGGGTTTTTTTCAGTTTTAGCCTCAACAACAACACCATTTTTTTCACATTCTTTTTCTTCATTTTTCTAGCTTTTGCAGCATGTAGTATCAGTTGTTGTCTGAGCATTTTCTGAGCAATCAATATCTCCAGCAGGATATGCACTTTTTTTCTCCTTTTCTTCATGCACGGGCTCCTGATTGTTAATTTTCAAGCTAGCTTCTTCCGTTTTGCTTTCATTTCCAGCAAGTGTTGTGGGATTGTTATAATGTGGTGCAGTGGTAGCAGTTTACTTCCCATGTTCAGCGGAATTCACTGGTTCTCTGGTGTCTTTGCATCCTCCAAGTACGTTACCCATTTTTTTGAGAGAGAGATTATTAATTTTAAGAATTGTAAATTTTTAGTATTTTTGATATTTTTTATAAATTAAATTTTGCGGATGAGGCGCTAGCAGATATTTCAAACCTAAAAATCTTCCCTTACATTACATCTTTGATGTTCTATTCCCCCCACTTTGTTGAATGCCATGAATAAATTTACCTTTCATCAAAATTGCTCTTCTTCTTTTACTAGTTTTATTTTCGTTTTAGTTTTATTTTTGTGTTTTCCATGTGATTCTCAACAAAGATCTTTCTTTTGTTATCTCAGTAAAGAACCTTAACACAGTTTGAATTCACTCCCATTCATCATTGATTCCAATATGACAGGATATTTCAATTTCCATATCATTTCAATAATATGTAATTTCACAAAATGCGTATTATTTATTGTATTTGGTTATTTTTTCTATCTTTTTGAGATAATTATTTAAACTAAACTTAGCTTAAATCTCTTCAACATGAGTAATTACATTCTTTGCATTATCACTGGCTATCTTAAGATAATTTATTTTGTGGTTACTTATTCGAATCTTCAAGGGAAGGTAGCTAAAATTATTTATAAAATTATTAGAGCTGTTTGGGCTTTCTATTCTTTCCCTGTTCAAGAAATAATTATCTCTTTGCTTGAAGCAGAGGAAATTAAGACAAAGAGGGAGGGAAATATTATTATTTTGATCTTGTTAATAAATTAGCTTTAGTAGACTAAAATCTAAAAAAATATTTGGATATTTTTATGTGTAGTTACATATCTTTATTTTAAATGTTAGATTATTTTATTTGCGCCATTTTTCTTTTTTCTAACACTTTGTTTTTAAAAATATTGATTTCTGTCTCTTTAAGTTACACAAAGTCCTTTAATTTTTCTTGTTGGTTCATTTTTTTGTTATTTTTTGCATTTATTTGCAACATGCCCATTTTTTCATTAATTTTGACATTTCCCCACCTTATTTTGTTGAATCAACTTGTTCTTAAGTTGAATAATCATAAATACATTATTTAACAAATTAGTTTTACCTTCGTTTCTTTCTTTTTACAAAATTATCTCTTTCTTTGATATTAAAGCTCTTTCTTTCTATTTCTTTTGAAAATTAAGCTAAATAAAACTGGGTTATCAAAGTTAATTTTCTCCTTTTCCATTTTCAAAGTGTAATTATGTAAACTAGATCTGCTCTTAAATAATTCCATCTCGGTATCTTTTAAGCCAATTTTAAGTCATCCTTTGTTTTTAGAGATTACCTCTTTATTAATGTTACCATATTTATGAAATGAAATCACAAGGATTTGAGTGAATTTTTATTTATCTAAAAATGACATCTTATGATGAATTATACAAAAAGTATAATAAATATGAATTCTTTTATTGAATACAAAGTAGTATTTTTATTTCTTATTTTGATTAATTCATTGCTCCATGAATTCTTTACTCTCAATTTACTTTATAGTTGTAGAAATGCAAGAGCATTTTCGATCCGTAGAATTTCATTATCAGATCTAACGCTGTACTGTATTATTCTTCCTAAAGAAGTGATGGTAGCGTTGGAATATATGGCTCAAAGAAAAAAGTTGGAACAGTTCTCGATACTGAAGAGGAGTTACAATAAACATTAGTTTTGCTAACTTAGAATTCGATTGATTTTCTTGGGATATTTATTTCAGCAAAAAGTTGTATGCTTTACAAGCTATCTAATTCTCTCGTCGCAGTGTATGTAGTCCGTGAGCTCACAGTTGTCTCAAGGATATCTAAAAATTCATGGGTTTTAATTTTAAACAGCACATAATGGCTGAGCTGTCTGAATTCACTACTAGATAATATCGAATCCGCATAATTTAATCGACTTTTGAATGTACCCTCAGCTATTGATAAATTAACTATTTCACTCAAATTCAAGTAGATTCTTTGTGATGCTAGTTCTCTCATTTTAAGATGGTGAACTTCTAAGATGTGATTCCAAATATCGATGTAACTAATTCGAGGTAGTCTCTCGAAAAAGAAATATTCAATAGATCCTTCAGAAATATCTAAATCTTCACTTTTAGACTGCATTTCCTGAGAGAATAATAACGATGAAAGAATAACTGTGTTGTTGAAAATGGCAAAATGCTAAAAATTAACTTTAAACGGATACCTCAAAGAAATTGGCAAAGATGGAAGTGTGAAATTCATTGTTATCGATTTAAAGAAAATCCGAATAAAGAAGCTCCTTTAAAAGGAATTAAGCTGTACCATCAATAACTGCAAATAGACTGAAAGTTCCATTCTTGAAGCGCTTATTCTGATAATTCAGTTAACCTTCAGTTTCCTGTTGTGGTTTCGCTTTGATGTCCAAATAATCTTTGATGATTTTCTCCCAAATTTATGCTTCAATGAACACATAAAGTTTCTTAAGTCTCTCTTGTTAGACCCGGTTAATATAGAACCCATCAACATGGTCGACAAACGCAGCGAATTAGTAGACTTTGTCAACTTTTTTGGCTGTTTTTGGTCTAAAAATATCGAATAATTGTTTTGTATTTTTGCTGTATATTAATCTTATCCAGTGCTTAAAAACCAAATCTCTCCAACGATTCTTAATACCTGGACGCTTAATTTGATTAGCCTAAAGATTCATTCTAGTGTTGCTGAGTTTACTATGGCTTTTTTAAGGTTATTGAAGGTAATTTTGATCTATTTTCTGAGGGCTTGGGTTAGTTATGTTATAAGTCTTTAAATCTGCAGTCTTCATGGTTTTAAATGTAGGCGAAGGATAAAATTAGCTTTGATGCTTTTAGTGCTGTGATTATGGTGAAGATCCAACTGGAACAAATGTAACTCTTCTGGGTTTTTCTTATCGAACTGGAAGTCTCTCTAAAATATCATCATCGGTATTGAGAACTTGCTAGTAGAGTCTAGTAACTCTTTCTCGTGTGTTCCATATTCCTTCAAGATTGTTAGTTAGAATTTCAGGTTTTGGAAGGATGTCTATCATGAAATTACTGAAAATTGGTTCTTAAGATGTCCGTTATAAACATTTCCCGAGTGGAAGGGAACCATCTTTTGAAGATCTTATAGAGTTCCATTTTACTTGCAGCTATTCGTCCGCTGGAGTATCTGATTCTTGCGGCTATGAGACTATTATCCTCGGAGATTGTGATGTTTAACTCACAGAATTATTATTATTATTATTAATAATATTTGAATCTCTATTGATATGTGTACTAGTTTTCTATTTATATTAAGATGGAGTGCTGACAGAGTTCTTCTTAAAGAATTCTAGTCTTTCTTGGAAACTCGAATAACTCTAGAAAATACTATAAAACCTTGAATTATCTGCAAAGAAAAACAACTTATCTGGCAGGATATTCTACAAAAATCCAATCGAGCAATCCTGTAATCTCGGTATTTCGATACTAGTTTCAAGTACTCTTGCAACTTTAGGAATATATATTTACAAGTAGAACGTTCCAAGTAGTGTATCTCGCAGCACAGACACTAGCGTATATTAATTGTAGAAGAGTTTAGTCATTTGAAAGACAACTCTCCGATGATGCACACAATTTTCTAAAAACGGATTGCTTAGTTCTCTATCTTCAACACCTTCATTCTCCATAAAACTATATTTTTATGATTTATTTCTCCATCCTTTTAGTCTGTCAATTCGATCGACGATTTTTTTTTGTGATTCTGACTCGACAGAATCGATTCTTCCTTTGAAATCCTCTGCTTTTGCAATGCCTAAAAATCCTTTTTTGCGTTTCATACTGAATTCATTTTTTCCTCTTATTTTAGGAATCATAAAGGAGCTCTCTGGTCTTGAGTCATCATCATTACCACCATATTTTCGTTGGCTATACAGAGATGCTATTGAGTTAGTGCTGCTCTTGCGAATTATGCTATTTTTCTCAGATAATTATTAGTCTTTGAATCTATCATATTATCTGAAATTCAAGCAAGTTCCCAAGAAAGAACGAAATAAAATAATTTTCTAAAATATCTAAATAGCTAGATTCTCAATAACTGACTCACTAACATGCTCCTAAGCGTTTATTAGTGAAACGCAGAAAGAGTAGCAGATTTCTTATAAATCTTAGAATCCGAAAAACCCATTTAATTATTTGATTCTAGTATTATTAGGAAAAACACTCACTGAGAGTAAAGCTAATTAACCTGTTCGTTACGCTTTTTTCTTGAGTAAATATAATTCAATTGATACTGAACACCGCCCACATTCGTTGCTTTTAAGGATATATGTTCTATTAATAACTTCAAAGAATTTCTAGAGTAAGTTCGTCCGAATAATAATATGCTGCTTAATAGAATCATCATCTTTCATCTGCAAGTTCAAGAATTCCCCTTTTGTAGTAGCTTCTTAAATGCTTGCGATGTTTCCAGCTAAATTTTTCTAAACAATTACAATTCTCTAAAGTGCCCAGGTTTTCATGTACTTCAGTTTGAGTTTGAATATCTACAGCAATAAATTAATTCTATTTCCATTACTGATTGGTATCTACTGAGTGCATCGTCGTATTCCATCTCTTAACAGAATCACCAAAGATGGGTTGCTTGTTTAGGTTGCAATTCCTTATTTAAACGAGACAATTATACAATTTTCACTTAAGATAAATGATTTTCTTTGGAGATGTAAAACATCTAAGTCTGCTGCTAAATTTTGATTTATTTATTCTATTTTGTTTGGTTCATACACATAGGTGGTAGTAGTTTTATTGTTTTCAAAAGAGTTATTGATAAGGTTAATCTTCTAGCTTTCCTTATCATTCTTATTTTTATCAGTCTCATCGCCTAGCAGATCAAATAAAAACAATTCATTGTTTTAAATTTGTACTTATGGTAATTTTCCTTGCATTTCTATGATTCTCGTTGCTAGCGATGTCATTCCATCGTCTGTATCTTTTTCTCTTTTTTAAATAAAATTCATTTCGTAGATTTCATTAAATCGTTTTTAGAATAGACTCTCAAGTTTATTCAGTTAATGCAATCCATTTTCTTTGGTTTTCTCATCTTCAATGCTATTTTGAAATGAAGGTGAACTCCATATAGGTTCAGCTCTAGCTCTTTATAAATCATTTCTAAATTGGTTAAATATAATCGTCTAAATCATTGTAATTTTCTTAACTCCTTTAATTATCTCTTTAGCTTCATTTTTTTAAACCGTAAACGATACCGATTGTTGAAATACCGATATGAGTATTCTTCTCCAGATTCTTGGAAATCTATTTCGAAGAATGAATTGTCTAAGAGCCATAAAAAAATCGTATTGTTTAAAATAAGGGAACAGATCTTTAGCTATTACTTCAATTGGCTGGATTTACACATCTGGTTAACTGAAATTACTCGATTTAATTAAAAATGAGATCTTAGAAAGATCGAAATTGTTCTGTAGAATATCAACAGCAGTGAGCTCTTAGAAGAAACATATTTTCAGTTAGACTATTGAGAATGTATTCCCTTGCTTGATAAGGTATCCTAACACGTGCTTGGGTTTTGAAAGTGAAGCGAGAATTGGATTTAAAATTATTGCATGTTTCTAGAATAATTCTGCGAGTTTCTGTTGTTGATTCTTGGAGCTTCCAGATATATTGGAGTGCGTTATCTCCTAAGATTCAGTTGGATCAATTTCATTGAAGTCTATGATAGAAGCTCTTTTTCTGATGATGTTTGAAATAGCAGCATTCAGACTCTCAAAATGAACCATGGAAGTTTCTCCTATTTCGTTAATGAGTTTCTCATAATATCTATGCCCAGATAATTCATATTGATAGTAAATCGAAGTTGTAAAGTAGTATTAGATGATATTCTAGAGATTAGCAAGCAGAACAGCATCTTCAAAGGTAATAAACGACAAAGCAGGACATAATTCTTGCAATGATTTGAGATTAAATTGTTAATTCTCAAGATACGTTTCAAATCCGTATGAATCAACATTACTTAGAATTCCTCTGTCGATAAGTTTCCGGAACATCCCAACACAGCAAACTGCCCAGACTGTTTCGTACTCAAAGAGCATACTGTTAATTATCGCTTCAGCATCAAATTCGATCAATTTGCATTGATATTCCCACTTCAAACACATCTTAAAAAAATGCTAATTTGTGCTATCCACAGTTACATTTACAAGAACAGGATGCGTTCCTGGAATCCTAACCATGAATTAGAAAGGAAAGTTCATGAGATTCTTCTTTAATTTATGCACTTATGGAACTTAATTGATGGCTTTAATAGTAGAGATACATTGAAGAATTAATTGTTTGCATCGCTTCTCCAAATTAGTTCTTTCCTACTTCTTTTTGAGCCTTTTTTGCAAATTTCCAAGGCAAAGTAACTCAATTAACAAAGGGAAAATAAAGAGCCAAGAGCTAATATTGTATGTTATTCTTACCTCTTAACTTACTTGAAAACTACAACGAGATTTAAAATCTTATCTTTATCTTATGGGATAGATTCTGTGATAATTGATTCAGATGATACCTTCCCTAATTCCCCGTCTATTTCTACAGGTGGTACCTACCGCTTCTTGAGTAATTATTTAGCCTTCTTTAAAATCTTGTGTTTTGGTAAGACATCGCCTCCGATGCTCTCTGATTTCTTCAGAGAATATTCCTGCATTAGTTCATCTTGCAAAGGGCTATTCATCTCTGCATGCTAAGTGATAGTCGGTAGAGCGACAGTGTTGCTCGATTAGATTAATCGGAATTCTAGAATTGTTTGAAAAGTTAACAAAAAAGAAGAAAAAGAAGTTAGAAATCTATTCATTTTTATTATGTCTATTTTCTGTTTTGGTCTTGTATGTATAAATGTCTATGTTTGTGTTACTATTTTGAGCTGTCTTGAACTTTGAAGGCTTGATCGTTGATGCTGATGTTCCAAGAAATCTAGGAGTGGAATTGGAAATAGAAGATGATTATCGCTCCATAATATCTTCAGACATTAACGAGAAATTTTCCTCTTATTTTAATCGTGTAATATGAGGGGATTCCATAGAGAGAGTTTAATTTCTCGAAGATGACGACATCTCTCTTTAAATCTCTGTGAATTCATTAAGATCATCTTCATTTTCTTATTCTAGTTTTCTTTTGGAATATCCACTGAATGAATCATCAAAGCTGCTGTTGCTACTACTGTCACAGCTGTGTTTGTTAGTTTTTTCAATTTACTAACTTTAAGCTCTTCTTAGATCAATTCCGATGGAACTTTCAGTTCCAAAATTAATTAAATTACCTGAACAAGCGATGCCACTTTGCAATTTCAGTAAAGGATATCGCTTTCTGCTTTCTTATGAATCAGATAAGATTTCCTTGACGGTGAGTTATTTCCTTAGAATTTAACGAGCTGAAGGAAATGGAGAACTAGCTATTATTTTTCGCTCTGTTGGATTTTTAGTGTTGTTAGATTCAATGATTTAATCAACCTCAGTTTCAGATGAAAGAGATTATTCGATCGAATTTTATTTCTGTTTGATTTTCTCTTTAGATACTTTGAGCTCTCCTTCTGCAGGCTAAATGATTTATATTTATTATTTCTTTTTTGTTTATTTTTCAGCTAATTTCTTAAGAAAATTTTAGTTTTTCTTTTCTTCAAAATACTCTTCTCTTGGGAGAAGTGAAGGAGAAATAAGAAAGGTTGTATTTCTTTTCCCCTTCTTAGGGCTCTGTAGATACGAATCAAATGAAGGTGCTTATATAATAGTTAGTTTATTATCAACAAAATGGTAGGTATTCTATGAAGGCTGCGATTAAGGAATTTATGCAGTAATACTTTCTGAGGATACTGATTATTATGATAAATATCTAGATTATTCTCTATTTTCTTAAGACGAAGGTCGAGAGCTGAGAAAGACTGACCACCGAACAGGACTCTTTGAATTTTAATTTAAAGAAATGCTATTTGACTGTTCGTATTTTGATTTTCTAGAAAAATGAGAATTCATTGCAGTTTAAGAGTTTTAATTATCATTTTTTGTAATGAAAGAAATAGCTCTAGAAGACCGCCCAGAGGAATATATTGTTGTGGAAGGTGTTTTGTAGGATTGCGATTAGAAGCTCGATTGATCAGTCTTAAAATGAGAACTTCTATCGTTTATTCTAGGAGAAACATAATAGGCTTGATATATTGAGTCATTTTTGGAGAATCCTTTCCCTAATGGCTTTGCGGCTATTTCTGAAGTCTAAATATTTTTTTGGGATGTCTTCTTTTGTACAGGCTAATCTGCTTCTTCTCTAAAGGAAATTCTCGCCGATTCTTTAAAACATCGATTGTAATCCTTTTTTGAACCTAAGAATTCTTTGTCAAAGTTCTTAGTTGCTTCACTAAATGATTTCGGTGTATTTTAGGTTTTCTAAGCAATTCCTGCAGGAATTGCTGTTGCTATGTAATTTTTAAAAATCCATTTGTCGACAAGTTTCCCAAATTAATCCTTTTCAGATTGTTGAATCGCTCTAACTTTTCCGCTTTCTCCTGATATCTATTCGCGTACCCTCACGAACTAATCAGTTTACCCAGTTGTTTCTAAAATTTATGCTAGTGATAACTAGTTTACGTACTTTTCACTTTGATTCGTTTTTGTCTTATCGTTAACTGCCTTCTCTTCGATATCAAATATGCTTAATCTATTTGGCAATCCACCATTATCATCCTTGATTTCTCTTTGTTATTGTTTAAGAAACGCTTTGATTTTCAATACTACGCTCGTTTCACTAGCATGCACTCCAAGTAAATCTGCAATAATGAAGAGCATCCCAGCAGGTAAACTGTTTTTTTCCTCAGATATTTTCTCCTAAAACAAATCTCTTTTACTGTTCGTCTCAGTGCTCAAAAAATGAACATTCTTGTTAAATTCTTGTTTTCCAATATCGACAATAGATTATTATTCTCCATAGTTTATTTCTGCTTCTTTCCAGAATATTTCAGTTTCAAAAATAAAAAACAGCTTTTTATCTGGATCTTCCGCTAGACTGAGCATCTTGCAATCAGCTAGTTTCATGCACATCAATATTTGCGCTTTAACTTTACTGTCTTTAGACTATTCCAACCCTCCAGAGAATATATTTCTTGCTTAGCGGTATGTTTATCTGATTGTAGAAGCACTTTGTGAGAGGTTCTTCTGCTATTATTCTAAATCCTATCCTTCTACTTTTCGTTTTTTGGATTTGGCTGCTGATTTATTGAGTAATTTGTAAGACTTTAGCAGAATAAGTAACCATGCTGTGACAAGTTTTGAACTTGTTAAGGCGAGTACTTCGTTGAAACTAGTCTTTAATGCCTAAGAAGTGCCATTTAATACATCGTTAACTATTTCGAGACGGATTTAATTCCTGAGTATGTCATTAAGAGTGGTTGAAGGATCAGAGAGGGTATCTCTTAAGTCGGTAAGAAAAAATAGTGAATATGTTATCAGCTGAATCTCTTCTTTTTCAAAGAGAATTTAGGAGTCAGTAGCAAACTCACGGAGACCATCAAGTGCTGCTTTTTTACCTTTTGAACTCAAATCCAAGAGACATAATAAGATCGTGTAGTATGCCTTAGTCGCTTCTTCACCTTTGACTGTGACATTCTAAGGATAGATGAAATTCAAAACAGAAAATGAGATTTTTTATTCTTTCGAATGAAAAATAGAGAAACTAATTGTGGGTTGAAGAAAGATTATGAAATGAATTTGAAAATTAATATACAATCAAGAGATATTAGCTGAGTTGAAGTTTCGATGATTTAAGAAGGTCATGGATATAGTGTGCCTTGGGTGTTTCAGCGCTGAAGAGTTAAGAAAGACCAAGATAAGTTGCAACTGAGCTCACACGAAAACGAAGAAGTTTTCTGAGTTTTTTAAGAAATCGGATTGAAAGGGAGAGAGAATTGTTTTGGTTATCATCTTGCATATTAGTGTTATTTTCTTCTTCTTCTCTTCTATTTAATTTAGCAATTCTATTTGAGATCTATACCGCATAAAAGTTTGTAAAGAACGCGGAATCAGAATGATTTTAGAATTTTTTTTATAATATTGTTTGAAAACAATCAATTTTGAACTCTCCAAAATCCCATAAGTAAATCATAAAATCGAAACTAAGAGATTTTCATCTAAGATAGGAGGGAAAAGTTGTATTGCTCATCACAACCTAGAACAAACTTGTTGGATTCATAAATCCAGACTACTCAAGTAAATCACACTACAAATAGAAAGAATAATTCATTCTTATATCCTTGAACAAATGAATTCAATCTAAAAAATATTATTTCAAATCATTGATAGGATGATAACTGAGATCCTTAATACTTTGTAATTCAGAAATCAGGCTACATTTTTAAGAAATAAAAATGAGTTTTTTTCTGAGGTTGATTTAGTGATTAATTACTGTTTTAAAATATCCTTAATATCCCTTTTTCAGACCCAAAACAATTACTTGCTGCTTGAATAACTAATCAGCTAGCATAACCAGGTCATCACGTTGATTGGATAATCCCAATACAATCATCATAAAAAAATAAGATTCAGATTTTTCTTTGTGTTTTCACAAATGCCTTTAGGGATAAGCAAAGATTTAATTTTTTTTCAATAGATTTTGTTTTTTTAATATAGAAGCATTTAGTATTTTCAAAAAATTTCTCAATTTTCTTCTTCTTCTCTGAAATGAAACTCAAGTAACAAATAACGAGTTCTTATGAGTAATTATTACAGATTCTAGATGGTACATAAATAATACACTTTGTTATGATTAAAAATTATAGTACCAAATATTTATCTATTTTGCAGTATTCCTTCTTTCTTTGAATTTAATCAAACAATTTCAACTTTAGGATTAGACAATTATCCTTGAATGCTGATATCTTTTATTTTTTATATTCTTACATTATTCATGCATCTTTATCAAAAAATATGTCTTATCTTATCTAATTCTTTAATACTTTCAATTTGATAGTTTAATTTTTGAAAGTAATATCATTTATTGTTCGATTTTCTTCTCATCGATATTTGATGAAGCTGAAGTAGCTGTAACAGTATCTCTAAATTAAACTTACAGTTAGGAAAAAGCAGAATAGTTTGCAGTAGAGAAAAAGAGACGATATTTTTCAGATTCTTATTGTTTTTTTCGTTTTGATAAAAAAAGGAATATCTATTACTTTTATGGATTTGGGAACATGATCATAAAATTCAACTTTTTGCATTTCTCAGTAATAATGGCACGTTATTTTAAGATACTTACATTGAAGGAGACTATCATAGAGGTAATTGAAGAGAAAGAAAAACATTGAAAACTAGCTAATTTATACACAGAGCAATTAGTATTTTTGATCAAGATTAGAGTGGTGGATCAAAAAATTTAGGTTATAAAATGCAAGAAACGTGTGGTAAGTGTTTATTTGAGTTCAATCATTTTCGGAAATATTTTTTCAAGAAAAATTCACTGAAATACTCTAGATTGAGGTAACTAAGACAGAAGCTTAGTAAATTTCTTATTTTTAGCCTACGAGTAACTTGTTTTAAGAAAATCATAATCAGTAACATCGAATGAGCAGTATCTAGAGAATTTTGATTCCTGGGGAGGGAAATTAAGATCTCAAATCGGCATAGGCAACTCAAAAATTATCTAAATAATTTAATAATCCAAAATAAATCAATATTTCAGCAAATAGCAGCACTCAACTTTCACTTAATTGTGATCACTTCCAACCAACATTCTATTCTTTAAGCAGTTCTTCTCCACCACTTTATTCTTGGATGTTCCAATAACTCAGCCTGGCAGATATTTCTAGCTTTTACTCCCCCCAATAAATTCAACAATTACAATAAATGCTCTTCAACTAACCTTCTTCAATACCTTTTTCTAGTTAACCACTCCTCAATAGCAGCTACCCCTGTGATTCTTACCTATCCTAAATTCTTCACCTGTAAAAGCAACAACAATTTTCATAAATTTTGTAGTTATCTTAGTAAATTGAACAATGTAAAGCATCCTTGCAGAATCACCTCCAAGTATAAACCTAGACTCTGTTGCAGCTGCTTTCACCTTAATTTTAATCCACCCCTCAACTATCATCAGCTTATGATAATATTTCCTCAACTTTATCACCTTTTTCTCCCATTTTCCTGTAAGATCCTAATTTTCCCTTATAAAATTTGAATCTTTCCCAAGATTCTTAAAAAATACCAAAAATTAATGAAGAACTTCCAACAACTTCTGAGGCAATTCTCATAAAGCAAGAAGGAGACTCATCAATCTAATATGGGAGTGCTCTTTAGTTATCTTCTTCATCTTCATTTTAGCCTAGACCTTCAAAGCTAATTTGTGAATTGTCCTCTAGTAAAGAAGAAAAGGATAATACAGACAATATAAAATTCGCATAGAATGAAAAACCTTCTGCTGTTAGGAAAAAACTTTCTAAAACAAATAAATCATCTAGCTAAGATAGCAACAACGCAAATTATCTTGAAAATGAAGATGACAACAGCGATAGCTCAGCTGAAGATTGCTAAAACTAACAAAATACTCATGATCCTTGTTCTCTTGAAGCTGACATAGAATTTAAAAAACAACCTAAAACCTCCAAAAGAGTCGAGACAGCCATTGATAACCGATCTAGGAACTTCTCTAAGAATTTACTGAAATCCTTCTTCAAATATACTGAGTAGTCGAATTCAGAAGACAAACATTTTATCTTTAATTTCAGAAGATACACATCTCGCAACAAGACAAACAACTAATTTATCGTTAAGCTTCTAAATCATTCATCTTATAGTGAACTCTTCAGGGAGTTCTTAGGGCAACCTGCAACTGACTGGATCAACGAAAGCAAAGTGCAAAATATTGTGGAGCAAGTTAAATTCTTGGAAATGTGCCGCGATGGGACAGTAGGACTACTGTAAAAAAGGGAATATCCTAAAAAAAAATCTATTTTTACTCTGAAGAGAAAGTGATATCATCTGCCTACCATATTTTTATCTGTAGCTCATATACCCTTCCTTATTCTCTCCTTCATGAATACAAACTTTTTTTAATGCAAAAATATAACTGAATATACTTTCCCTCTCTCTTTTTCTTTGTTTTTCATGCCTGTATTTTTTCACAGTAAGTACTTTGAGTTAAGTGGAGTAAACATATCTATTTATAGATTTCTCCCCCGCTATATTTATCTATTTCATAAATTGGAATAATCTAAAAATATAGTTTTGAAATACTAAAAATACATCTAATTTAAGAATGCTGCCTTATCAATTCATTTCTATCTAGTTCGAGATTATTTATTAATACTTGTAAGCTGATGAAAAAGGAAAAAAGACAGAATATCTTTCGATTTTTGTTTGAATTTTCATGAATTTGAACCTTCAAAGATTGGTTGAAGAAGTACATAATACGAATGGCTATTGTTGTTTAAGTTCTAAAGTATTTAAATCGATACAGTTTATTACAAAATCATAATAAGTAGACCAAAGATATTTTGTATTATTAGTAAATTGTTCTCATTTTCATTTTGAATTGATTTGATATTCATCGGTTGGTAATAAGTAAAATAAAGACACAGACCACAGGCTCTAGAGCACACTATGGATAGTTGCTGTTAATTTGGAGGAAGAATCATCTTCTTTCGATTAAGAACGTATTCAGTTTGAAAAAAAATTTAGATATTTTGGATTTGTTTATGCAGAATCTGGATACACAAACTGTTTTTTGTTGTTGTTGATTAAATTGAAATAATTAATAAATGATAAAATAAGAAAAAATGGCAAATAATTGAAAAAAATCAGAATGTCATAGAGATCATAACTTAAAAACATCTTTGATGTTCTTAGGCAGAGTTTGCAAATGCTTTAGATTTTGTTGTCCATTTTGTTTTACAAAAACTAAAAAAAACAGTGTGAAGTTTGATCCCCTTATTCGAATAAGCTGGAGTGACAGAAATTTAAAAAGAAAAAGATTAACAGCACAAAATTGAATAGGATCTAAAGAAAAAGAGAGATACAGTGGAAGCAACTAAATAAATAAACCTTTTGAAAGACAATTTCATAGTTTTTAGGGAGAATAATTCATAATTTTTTCATAGTAAATGCAGATGTAATAATCTCCATTTGTGTATCAACCACCTTAGTAGCAGTAACTACCAAATACTTCATAGATTCCTCCAACTTATGAGTATTTAAAATAATAACAATAATTGCTAATCAATCAGCAGATGCAGTAGCTTTAACAACAAAAACTAGCTTCAATAGCGTTACCTAGTTAGATTCCAAACTCTACAACTAATCTACCATTAACTCAAGTACCATCCAAATTATACAATCCAACATAATATCTCCCTACTTCTAATCTTCCAAGTTCATCTCCTTCTAGAGCATATCAACCCTCAACAACTACATCTAGCCCCAGCACTAATGTTATCTAGAAATAGCAGCGACCACCTCTTGAAAACCAATTTAATTTTGTATATTCCGTTCCAAAATTAATCGAGCCAAACCCTCTCGATTGCGTACTCGAAGCAGACAACGAACTCGGTGGACTGTATATAGGAAATCTCGATGCAGCTCTCAGCGCTGAGATTCTTAAAAAGAATAAAATTCGTGCTGTCTTAACTACTTCAGTTGAAACAGGATTTCGTTATGCGGAGGAGTCAATCCATTTCCATGAGTGTACGCAATACAAAATTTAACTCTCAACTATAAAATGAGTTAATTTGTTCTTGTTTTTATTTCTTAAGGTCTGCCAGCGCATGACAGAGAAGGCTATGATATCACCGTTCACTTCGAAAGAGGCATCGAATTCATTGAGCGAAATCGCAAGTACACTAGTGTACTCGTTCACTGTTTCGCAGGTGTTTCTCGTAGCGCTTCTATTTGCATCGCCTACATGATGAAGAAACTCGGCTGGAATCTTGAGAAAGCACTTTGGCATCTCAAAAAATGTAGGCGATTAATCAATCCTAATGTTGGGTTTATTAGGAAACTCACTGAATATGAGCGCTTTCTTTAGAGTGGATTGACATAACAGCAGTATTACTAATAGTAGTTGTTGCAATAGTAGCCTTAGCTGTAGCTGCTTTAAGAAATATAGCCAACTTACCCAGTTTTTCAAGATGAACAGCTGGGTGGATTTTACTAGCAACAACCTGGATAAATTCTTGCATATGATTTAGATCCATCTTCGGCGGAGGGGTAGATATACAATGATCCTAATATTGTTTATGTTTATCAGTAGCAATAATAGTAGATTTCTCAAGCATCTTCTTTAAATCAGCAATAGTAACTGTAGTAATTGTAGCTGTAGTAGTAATAATTATAAGCATAAGGGGTTCTCAATTAGTAGCAATTACTATCCTAACAATAACAAATGACCTAAGCATAGCGATTGAACATGCAACCTTAACAGTAATATTAATAAGCTCCTTAGGGAAATATGCCTTATTCGATGAACTCTGGTTAAACTGCATTTACTGATTAACAGTAGCAGCAACAATAGCAGTAATTTTACTAAGGTGTGTAGCAATAGCAACAACCTTCATAGTAACAGCAGCAACAAGCCCTACAAGCGATACAACCAATTCAATAAACTCCATAGCAGTAGTAATAGTATACTTACAATATGCCTCAATTACAATCACAGCAGTAATAATAACAACAATAGTCGCAAAAAAAGGCTTAGAGTTTAAATTTACAAGGAAGTAATCAAAGACAATCATATGATTAATCTCAATAACAACAACATTAAAAATAGAAAATATTCTCACAGTATCCGCAGCAGTAGCAGCAGCAAGCTGGCATTCAGATGATAGGGAATAATGAATAATTCAACATGCCAAAGTCTAACTTTCAAGATGAAAACCGCTTAACCTAGCAATATTAATAATAAGCATAATCTGCTTAAAACAACATCCAATATCTCAGAAAATGAATATCTATTCAAATAATCCCCAACTAAGGCTACAGAATTCAGCAACAACAGTAGTTTTTATAACAGTAATATCAATAGTAACTTCCTTAGCAGCAAAATCATAATAAAAATGTCTCTCTTAAGCCTCCACAATAATCTAATGTGGTTTAAGTTAAAAAATAAGAAGACTTAAAGAGAAAGGCATCCACTAGCATAATTATAAAATTGTAAACAGCTAAGATTAACAAAAGTAAATGGTAGTTGCATCATTTTTATTGTATTTTTTCTTTCTTTTGTTTTGGAGATGTTCCAGAGATTCTCTTTTTATAAAAATATTAATAATTCCAAATTCACAAGTAGTTCCTTGTATTTTAATGTAATTTTTTAGAAAGAAATCAAAGATAACTGCTTGAAGAAAACTAATAATCTTATCTAATATTCACTTAAAATTTGAACAACTTCTGCCTAGTTACGGTGCAAAAATGTTTGTGATTTTATCAATAATTTTGTTTGAAAGAAGATCTAGTACGAATTGATACAAAAAAACTATCGGTCTAATATTTAACAATTCATAAAATTGTAATAAAGGTGATAGGTAGAAGGAGAAGATCTTAAGAGATCAGAGGAGGGCTATCGAATATTTTTAGTGGGATGCCCAATGAGAGTTAAATTCAAAGAAATCTGCTGATTAAATGTGATTGACTGAATGGTTTTGATTATTCTCATAAGGCAGAAAGAGAGATATTGCAGGGTTAATATTTCTTCTAAAGTATTCTTCTCCTTTTTTTTGGTTTGAAAACAAACAAAACTCCAGACAAAAACAGCAAAAATGGAAATTAGAAATAACTCCTCCTCCCAAAACAAAAATGTTAAACTAGATTCAGGTGGTCATCGTCTTATGGGTGTTGAAGACCTAATCACTTCTTAAGGTATAGAAAAAAGCAATGCAGATGAGTATGGTACTAAAAAAGAAGTAGAAGCTATCTTAAACGGAGGGAATAGTTAGATCTACAGTACTTCCTAGAGCAACAGCAACATCAAAGACTTATCTTGTTCTTCTTCAAAACGTCACTCAGGGTAGTCTTATAACCGCAATGGAGAGTAGTTTCATTCAGGAGGAAACAATATGCAGCCCCCTCCTCACAAGAGTATATTGAAATCAAGTAAAAGTTATTAAGACGAGTAAGTTGCTTCAGGAATCAGAATAGATTCCCATGGAAGCCCAATTAAGCGCAGAGTTAGCTAAGAAGATAAACCATTACACAAAATAAAATTCGGAAATAAAATAGAAGAAGTTAATATTGTGGAAAACTGGAAGGCATACAATGTAGATACAAGCTCAGAACCAACTTGTGGATGCAATGTGTTTTGATGAAAAATTTTCAAAATAAGTGAAGAAATATCCTGCAAACAAACTGTGATTATTCTTTCTCATAGATATTTCTATGGGATTATAATCAATCCATGGAATCAACTGATGCCATTGAATTCATTGAAGTCCCTCCTCCCGTATACAATCAATTATCAATTTGTTTATTTCATTAGGTTAGTTCAGTCAGAATCTGAATATTTTAGAGAGAAATTAGCTATCTTTTTTTCTCTCATAAAAGACACACCAAATTAAGTGTTAAAATCATCTTTTTCTTTTTCTCTAGAACAGTTAGTCAAAGGTTCTTTCATAAATTAAGTATTTTTATTATTATTTGTTTGCTTTTTACTTTCGATTTAGTCAGGACAAGAAATTTATTGGCTCAATAATTTTGATTTTCTATTGATATTGATTATTTTAGATTATTGGTTGGTCTAAATATCTAATGATTGTTTAGATTGTTGGTTTGCCTAAATATCTAACTTATTATTTGGAAATGAATACTAAGAAAAAGATATTTATTTCTTGTGTTTAATATGAGAATATCATCCCAAAAATCTCAAAAGAAAAAGTGAATTTCAAAGATTTTAACATTTTTCACAATAAAGAAATACAGCGAGATGATAAACAGATTTTTAAGTTCTAAAGATTTATAAACCTAATTCTGGAAATGTGTGGCCAAAAGAGAGAGAGAAAGATCTTGAAATTCTTAATTGAATTAGGTAAATCACTAAAACTATTAATTATTTTTCTACAATTACAAAACATAGAAAATCTTAAAAAGAATTTGATTTCTCAATATGGCTACCTAATATCTCTCCAAGGTACAGAAAGAAGACGTTCAGAAATATGTCGACTCTTAGTTTAACTCAAACTTCGTACCTTCTCTTATGGGATTTGTTAGAATCCCGAATCTCTCACCAGGATTCGATGAGGAATGGGAGTCAAATGGCCATCTTCTAAAAGTAAAGAATTGCTAATTTTAAGATACATTCACATGAAACATCTTAAAACAATCAAATCCATAGCGTATTTGCATGATTTGCCCTTTAATTTACTATCCAGGCAGCTATGTACTTGAAAGAATGGGTTGATAAACAAGGACTGAAGAATACTACTGCGGAAGTTATTCGTGAAGATGGAAAGCCTCCACTTATTTACATCGAAGTTGCTGCAACAGATAATTCAGGAAAGACTGCTTTATTTTATGGACACTACGACAAGTAGCCTCATGGTGAGGGCTGGAAAGAAGGATTAACTCCAACAGAACCTGTGATAATTGGAGATAAACTCTATGGACGAGGTACTTCAGATGATGGTTATTCGCTATTTGCTTCAGTAAAAATAATTGAAGAAAAGTTGAATTGGAGTTGTTTTTTAGGGTGCAATAATAAGCTTTCATTTGAGAATTTTACTGAGATTATCTTTTCAAATAGATCCTATCGATAAAGGCCTGTTAAGAGCTAGGTTATGGTCACCCGAAATGCGTAGTTACAATCGAAGGAGAAGAAGAAACTGATAGTGAATTCTACATGTATTTTTTAGATAAACTCTTCCATAGGATTGGCACTCCAGATTTCGTCTTCTGTTTAGACAGTGGTGGTGCTAGTTATGATAATCTATGGCTGATCACTTCTTTGAGAGGGGTTATCTCACTCAATCTTAAAATAGAAGTGCTTACGGAAGGAGTACATTCAGGAGGTAATAATTTTGTGTTTTAGATGTAAAAAAGTGTAGAATAAAAATGTTTTGATTTTTAAACAAAGATAGCAGTGGAATCGTCCCTTCTGCTTTCAGGATTGCGAACTTGCTTTTGCAGAGAATTGAAGATTTAAACAGTGGACGAATCCATGATGATTTTTAAGTGGCAATTCCACCAAATAGGTACATAAGATAATGAATAGTTTTACATATTAATTGAGTAAAAAATGTTCTAATTGCTTGACAAAAAATTGAAAAATTAGATATGAAGAAGCCTATCGTGTTGCCGAACTTCTAAAAGAAAATGTTTACACTAAATTCCCATTTGCACCTACCATGCAATCAACAACTAAATATCCTTTAGAAGCTTATTTAAACAAAACATGGCGTTCTCAATTATCAGTAGTTGGAGCTGACGGTCTACCTCCCACAGTTTCAGCTGGGAATGTGACATTACCTATTCATAAATTTAAACTTTCTCTTAGAATCCCTCCTACATTAGATGCTGCTAAAGCTGAAAAGGATCTTGTTAAACTTTTAGAATCTAATCCTCCATACAATGCGAAAGTCCATGTAAGAATTTTTTTCATATTTTATTTTAATTAAAAACCTTTTATTATAAAATATTTTTATTCTTTGCTTAAAGTGTGAAGTCTCTGGTGCTTCTGAAGGATGGAATTCTCCTGATCTAGATCCTATTCTGCATTAATCTATTAATGCTTCTTCATAAAATTATTATGGAGCACCTGTAGAATCTCAAGCAGAAGGAGGATCGATTCCTCTTATGAATGATCTCCAAAAAAAGTGGCCAAACCTTCAGTTCCTTGTTACAGGTGTGCTTGGCCCTTTTTCTAACGCGCATGGACCAAATGAAAACATTGATCTCCCTTATGTGAACAAATTCATCTGCTGTATGACATAAATTCTTGCTGACACTTCTTCAAATGCTTCGAAATGAATATCCTTATGAAATAAGATATTCTCCTTTCAAGGACATAACACTCCAATGAATCTAAAGAAAGATAGAGAAATAATCGTAAAGCCATACTAGCTACCATAAATCTAAACTTTTTATTTTTTGGATATTTTATTTTATGTAAATTCTTATGCAACATGACAATCATTAATAAATTGTAAAGAAGGTTTCAACACTTGTGCCCTACAAGAAAACCCTCTGTTTGAACATTTGAACACACAATTATTGAATGAGAATAATTAGAAAAGAATGAGATAAAATGAATCTAATTGTTAACGGATACAAATGGATGACAAAGAAGTTACTGGAATTGAAGAAAAATCCAGAATAGGAATGGGGAATTAAAAGGAAAAAGAATGAGGATTTGATGATCGTGATGATCGTTTGATCATGAAGGCTAGTTAATAAATGAAATGTTATTATATTTGTAGGTAGAAAGAGTTTAAGTTTATTATTCTTATTTTGAAGGTAGTGCAAAGTAGAAATTGAAAAGTAGTTTTAGTTTGGTATGGTTTTGAAATTATTATTAGATAGTTAGTTGAGTTTAGTTAAGGAGATTGATTGTTATTTTGTTAAGGAATTGATAAGTTAGTTCAAGCTATTTTGAGATGCCTCAAGCAAATAATGATGGTGGGCAATTCTCAAAAGACTCAGAAAAAAGAAGGGAATTCCATCTTTTTCTTGGTTATTATTCAGGGAAAAGTGGCTATTCTGCTGAAGCTCCCTGCCAATAGCTTTCAGCGCTCAGACTAAGTAGATCTTTTTTTTATATTCTGTCGAAAGATTCTAATTGTTTGCATTTTGGGTTTTAGTTATTCTTTTATCTTAACAACCAAAGTGGAGGTGAAGAAAGATGGGCTTTTAATTATGAATAAGCACAAGATTAACGGCAGGAAGATGACAATAAACAAGGAGAGCAACTGACTGAATGAAGGCTTATGCTCTATCTAGAAGGAACTTGGATCTCAATGGGTTCTTTAAGTTCGAAAGGAGGTACCACAGGAGAAGGTGGGCGAAGAATAATTGGGGGTTGTTTAGTAATTCGGTATTTTTCTGAATCTATTTTAGCAATAGTTAATTCAGCTGGCAGCTTTTCAGCTAATGACCTCATAGGCTTGCCGTAGCCTCCTTTCAAAGCAAACACAGAACGGATGTATTCTCTATTCTTTTTAGTTATTGGTCGTTTAGCTTCGACTAAAGAAATCGCTTTATTCAGCTCAAAGTCTCGACAGAGGACGAGATATGCGATGATAATTTAAGCTGAGCGATAGATTCCTGAGGTGCAATGAACGTACACTCGCTAGTAAGAGAGCAAAAAAGGAGTTAAATCAGAGAATGATTTGTAATTATTTTTAATTTTTTACTTCATATTTTGAAATGGCAGAGGAAAGTTTTTCAACGGCCTCTCGAAGTTTGAGTGCCATATCTTCTGGATCCATATCTGCAACTGGGAAATGAATAAGCTAAATACCGTTACTTTGGCAAAGATCTTTAATGTATTAAGATTCAACGCAGTGTCTTTCCATGTCATGATTTGTCTATAAATTAAAAAGTACTTGGACTCCTTTAGCAGCTAGCGATCGGATTTAATCGAGATTCTCAGGATAAGGACCCAGAAAGAGAGAAGATGTGATTTCATCAAATTAAAAAGATGATTTAAGCACCCATTTATCGGACATGCAGAAAGCACCTTAGAAATCAATATCGTTCTTAGAAAAATTGATTTTTCGTGCTTTCCTCTCGAATTCATCTGATGTTTTTGATTCATTCTTATACGCATATTTATATTTCAAGTTCTACTGACTCGATTTTACAAGAATTTGCTTCTCCCAATAGATCAACTCTCGTTATCGAATTTCTGATGAGTTCTTTTGAGAAGACGATAAATATGTCATTTTTTTCATTTTTTATGGCTTCACAAGATTCCCAAGGGATTCCACATCAGCAGTTATATAATAATATTCCTTCAATCCTGGAAAAAGAGGAAATGGAGAAGGTGCATCTTCAGTGGATTAAGTAGAATTTGATGAAATTGAAGAACTTTATTCTCTAATAGTAGAATTGTTTTAATCATCTTCTACAGTAGGTGAAGGCGCAGAGACTTCTTTGCGGAAAAAAGGGAATGGAGGACTTATATTGATTGGAGATGTGACGATCCTTGAGCTTTCAAAGAGTCGGAATATGATTTTCTTAAATTCCCACACATCATCTATACAAGAAAACAATAACATAAGTTTGTTAAAAAAAAGAGAAAATTATTATCAACATGAAAATTCAAAGAATTCAGCCTAACAAAAGAATATTTCTTACTTAACTCAACCATTTTCCTTGTGAATCCTTTTAAATTGACTGATCGATTTGGTCCTTATTCCCATCGTAGTTCATTCTTTAACGGATTTTCATACTACCCAACGAAATACTTATAATCGAATGATTAGTCTGTAACATCCTCAAGCTAAATCGTCCACCAATTGCCCTACGCATTTATGAAATGAAAAAATGAGTTGTCAAAACTAACAGATTAGTGGTTTTTTGTTAATAATTTAGCAAATAAAATTTACAACTAAATGCAGATGTAATGTTTAATATCAAAAAAAATTAAAGTAACAAAGGAGAAAAGAGTAAGTTAATAAAGGAAAAATGAAATAGAAACTTTACTGGATTCCATTCTAGACGCAGCGCAAATCGAGGCTCAAAGCAGCCTAATTTTTTCGAGCTCCCTGTGAGATACAGCGACTCTGAGAAGTTAGTGACATAATGGATTTTGAACGATAAGTTGATTGATTGTTAGGGGAGTGTCATTAGTCGGGGGAATAGAGCGTAAAAGAGAATACCTTTTTTTACTTGGGGAACTCTTACACGCAATTAGGCTTTATTTTTTTAGATATTTATTATCTTTAAGGAATCGGGAGCGATTAAACAAGTTTTACAAGAGCTTCTACTTTTTCTCCCAAATCTGATATATACCCACTCATCTCTTCTGTCTCTTTCTTGTTTTCTCCCACACTTTGGATATAAAATCTGATGCTATTTTTCTTCTTTTCTTAATCTATTTCCAGCAGTGATCAAATCTTATTATTCTGACAACAAAACAATAAAAACCATCTGCTCGTCAAGATTTTCGAATAATTAAAGTTTATTTTTAAAATATCTAGGATACTTTGCACTTTTTTATTCCTTTAGGCATAGATTTAAAGATTTAAAACCGAATGCTCTTTAGAATTATCTTATGATAAACAACATTTATTATTCTAGATCTAATTTGGCTTTATAATTTGTACTTTTTCTCTGTAATTTTGGAGTACTTTTTTAGATAATTATTATATCTTCTTTCTTGTTCAGTAAATAAATTATTATTTAATATTTCTATTCTAAGAATTAGCTCGAAACTTGGTTTGATAATACCTAACAACCCTATTGTCAACCTATTACCATCTAAAGTTCTCATTGTTTGAAGACTTTTTTGGTAATTTCAAACGATTTAAGAGTAGACTGTTAATAAGCATCACTTTATGCTGAATTTTGGGGCATATGTGAAAACAAAAGACCATACGTGGAGTCTTTAATAATCCAAAGTAAATGACAAACTATAATATATTGACGAAATTTTTTATTCAAAATCAATTAGTGTTGAAGTATTATTCTCCCACTATTTCAGCTTATTTGTTTGCTTTAAATTATTGATTTTCACAGAATATTCGTTCACCTTTTCTGAAGATTTTCCTAAGATACTTTTGTCTGTTTTAATTTTGGAGTCTTTTACATTTTTTCCCTATTCTCTCATTATCCTTAGTTTCATTTATCAAAACGTAACCATGCATATTTTATTGAAAATGTGACTCTAATACTCCTCCCTGTGGGTAATTAACGCATATTTCTCACCAATATCCTTTTATTCACAAAAACACAATCAGAAATTGAACAGATTTTTTTAGTTTCCCGTTTAGTTCTCTTCTATTTCACTTGTTTAATCATGAACTGGAATCAATTTTTACTTCTAATAAGATCGAAGAAATTCTGATGAATATTACGGTGTTTGAAATTAAGAACATGATTACTTTTCACTTTCTTCTTTCTCGTTATTTTAAAGTAACTTTTTTGGAGATTCTTCAAAAACAAGTTAACGCTTAGTATTATTATTTAGCTTCTAGGTACCCCAAATGAAGTCAGTGTATTAAACAACAGATTAAAATCTCAATTTAAAGCTGTGTGGCAATAACTCTTTTAAACAGATTCTCTGCAGGGTGAATTATTTCTTATTTGGGGAAACATTACAATTTTCTGAAGCGTCATTGAGGGGAATGTATAATATCACAAAAATATTTGCATTTCTTTCCCCACAAGGCAAAGCTTAATGATTATTCAATTTATTTGTAAGCTCTTTTTCTTCCTATTATGAAAATATTCTTAATATTGTTATAAAATAATGCTAATACTCTAATTAGACTGAATTCTATGAGCCTTTTTTGTTGACTTTCTTTGTAACTAACTCACAAACCGTTTGTGAACTGTGTAAGCTTAAAATTTAATCTAAACAATTTCTGAGTCAGTGTAAATTGAGAGATCAAAGAAGTTAAGAAACGCCTTCATTTTTACAATTATCTGCAAGAAATACTTAGAAACAGCCGTAAGAGTGTATTCATAAAATTGGCAAGGTAATCTGATAATATAATATGGCAAGATATATTCCAAATTAAGTAAACAGGAAAAATAAGTGAGGACAATAGTTAATCTTTGGAGGAAATACGTACTTGGTAGAAGGAAATGCTAATTGATTTTGATATTTTAAAATGTGATGCTCATTAATTTATTTAACTCAATGAACTGATGAATTGGATGTATAATAGTACGCGAGTTTACATTAATTTACCATACAGCTTCGAGTCATACATACATACGTTTATTTCAAGCCTACAAAAAAGTTTTTGTCTAGTTGGAATGATAATTTGATTTTTCAGAATGAATTTTTTTGAAATTCAAGGATGAAAATAGTTGAAAAGCCTAAACATTCTTTTGATTTACTTTGAGAGTAGAAACTAAGCCAAAAATATGAATAGTGAAGTGAGAATTCAAACATTCAGCAAAGAAATAAAAGATCCTGAAATAACAACACGCAAAATCAAAAAATAATAATTTGGAAATCACTTTTTTTCATTCTTCTTTTCAGGTTATTTCGCCTTTCTTCCATCGATATCTTGCTTGATTTTATCCTACAATCGAGATTGCAGTGACAGTAATTAATCCTTTGTCAGTGCTTTTTCCCCTCTATGCTACATTGTAAATTATTTTACAAATTGCTCTTTAGCCTCCTTTTTTACTAACTCCCCGCACCCATGATTTTCAGGTAAACCATGGCGGATACAAAACCTGCAACCACAGAATTTGCAATCACTTCCAAGTTTCTCTACATAGACCCCACATTTCTTGCTTCCTTCATTCTAAAAAACACAATATTTATGTGCTTCACTAATTCCAGCAAGAAGAGCAAGAATATCTTCTTCACTTTCTTCTTCTTTGTCTTTTTATTCAGTTTTGACTCCTTTCTTTTTTTGTTGTTGTTTTAGCTTCTTTTCCTTTGCTGCCTTCTCAGCTAGTTCTTTCAATTATCTTTCTTTTTCAGCTGCTTCAGCTTGCTTCTTTCTCGCGTATTCTCCATATTAATTAGATTCGTTTGTTAATACAACTGGAACTTCTTGTTTCTCATCAGATGCTTTTCTCTCTTCAATGATTTCTTTCTATTAATTTACAGCCTTTTCTTCAGTTTTGTTATTATTCTCTACTGATGATCCAATCAACACTCCACCTTTGTTTTTATTCTTTTTTGCTTTTTTTTTAGCATTTTTACTGGAAACTGGCGCTTCCTTGTCAACATTATCCTCATCCTCATCTTCACTGCCTTCCTTGATAACAGCAGTTTTAGTCTCAGCACTTGAAGTTACATTCTGTTTAGTTTCTGTTTTTTCTCTTTTCTTTAACACCATATCTTTCAGTGCATCTGTACCAATACTCACATGCTCAATATCAAATTTCTCAGATAATTCATGTAATACATGCCTTTAGAAACTGTTAAGCTACTCATATTTTAGCTCTTTTTTCTTTCCCAACAATAATCCTGATATATCCTCTGTATATTACTGTTTAAGTGTTTCTTCAGAGAATTAAGATTTCTTGATTTGCTCACTAAATATGTTTGAAGAAGCCGATGGAGCATTTTTGTTGTTTTTGTCTTTCTCTACTTTATCTTAATTTTTATCACCTTTTTTCTGTTCTTTTTTAGGTTTCTTTTACCCATCTGATGATATCTAGGATCCACTGATAATTCCTTCTGATTTAAGTAATTCCCTTTTGGCTTTATCATCAGTCATCCCATAATTAAAATGAACATCATCCATCCCTAAGTAATCTTAAGCACTGCGTACTTCACCATGCTATTAAACACAATAATGATTAAATAAAACAAGAATTAATGTTAAATTTTGCAAAATAAAATGTTTTTTTGATTTTTTTAGTAAATAACAATTATTAAAAGCATACTTCTTGGAAATAAGCCACCATTTTACCAAGGAAGGCATCTGAACTGATCGTCTCACTATCTCCAATAAGGCAAACAAATTTTCTCGCTCTCGTTACAGCTACATTCATTCTTCGGTAATCACTGAGAAAACCAACCTGTAGCAAAAATAAAATGAGTAAACTATTGTTAAAATGACTAAATTTAATTATCTCAACATGTTTAAGGGGATTAGATCTAACAGTAGATATAAGAATGCATTCCTTTTCTCTTCCTTGGAATCCATCAACAGTGGATACTTCAACTAAATTGTTATTTCCTCCAACAGTAGGTGTTGTAGCATTATCATTTATGGCCTAGAACATCTTTTTTATCATATCAACTTAGGCATTATAAGGTGTAATCACTCCTATATCTTGAGATTAAACACCTTAGATAAGCAACTCATTGTAAATAATTCTAATTAAATCAGCTTCCCCGAGATTTGACTTCGATTTGGTCTTTCTGTCACTCCTCCCTTCTGATACACTCTCACCCATTTTAGCACCAGCAGTATCAATAAATAGGAGAATATTTTCACCAGCTCCAATGGAATGATGAGCTACTGACTCATGAGCACGTAGCTAGCCTCCATAGACATTCTAAGACGACCATTCCATAATGTTTTCGTTCATACGATACTAGACTTTCAGTAAGCGGGAAACATCTTCTTCTTTGAATTCTTTCAGGACACGATCGAATAATGTCACACTAAGACCTTCATTTCTAGACTTGATAGTCGGTGGTAATTGCTTGTGATCGCCAGCTAGGACTACTCGCTTACCTGTTTTGGTAAAATATCAGAATAATTAATGGATTTGAAGTTGAATTTCGAAAAAAATAAGAAAACTAATCGAATTTCGATCCCCAAAAAAAAACAGATTTTCAAACTGCTGATATTTTCTTTTTGTACCTTGAAGAATAGGAATCCAGCAAGAAAGTTCTAGTGCTTAGGCGCATTCATCTATCACAACTAGATCAAACTCAATCGACCCAAAACTCTTCCTAAAGATGCTGTCTGCTGCTCCAGAATTCGTGCAGCAGACTACTTATGTTTCTTGGATAACTTCCTTAATGCTGAGTTATTCTTATTCTCTCATTTCCTTTCTCAACTCAGTTAGAAGTTTCTTAATTTCTTTCTTCTCGCCAAAGCTTGTTTCTTTCTGCAATCGCAACAATTATTTGTTGATGTTTTACTTTAGTGTCTTCAACTCCTTAAAGCAAGTCGTTTTCCGTAATTTATTATCAAGACACTGCTCGTAAACGGATGGTAAGATTCTAGCTGGATGACCTAATCTCATGACATTTAAATTCGTCTTCGCTAATCTCTCTACGATATTATCAACAGCAATATTCGATCCAGCACATGCTAGTACACGCATCCCCATCTAAACAGCCTAGTAAATAAGTTCACACACAGTCATTGTCTTGCCAGTGCCAGGTGGTCCATGAATTAAGCCTTTTTAAGGAATTATTCAAAAAGAAAAAAAAATATTTAAGAATTTCTGTCTCTTTGAAAGTTTCTAGTTTGTTCTCCTTTGTTTAGAGGGATTTAAAAAGGATATTTTTTTGAAAAATATTTTTGCTTGTTTTTTCTGTTACCAAGAGTCTAAGCACCAAGGGCGAAGTTGATGGCATCTTTCTATTCTTCGTTGAGATCTTTTTTATAGAATCGTTCGATGGGCTTCTTGACTAGATGAGCTTATTTTAAGTGTGAATTGACATTAGTAGGATCTGATCCATCTAATAAAACATGAAGTAATTGCGCTCCTTTGAAGTTTGGATCAGCACTCTTGGCACTCAGAGAATCTAGACATTTAAGATATCGATTGTGTGTTACTTCGTTGACTTCCATGACAATACTTATAACTTCATTGGAAAGTGCATTTTCGTTGATATCATCATCAAACGCAACCACAAATTTATAGTCATTTTTCTTGAATATCACACCCTTTTCAAGAGGGCTAGCCGTGAATGTTAAAGCTTATCTATACAAGGCGACATTGTCACCACTGGAAAACTTACTTTCAGGTAATTTCAACATTTTAGCCATTTCTGGATTTTCGAGGGCTTTAGAAGAATAATGAGCATGCGCAAATGTTGCAAGTGTTCTTGAGAAAAGTCCTGTTTTGATGGATTTCAGTTTGAGCTTATTAATTGCTAATCCAAGTTCTTGCAGCTCAGTGCATGTAGATTAACCGACAATTAAATCATGTTCAGCTTTCTCAGCTGTGTGTTCTTCTTCGATCATGAGACGTTACTTTGCAATGAAATCTGCACAGTCTCTGTACATCCGAACTTTAGTGTCTTCCTACATTTTGCTTTTGTAAATAAGTGCGATTGATTTATTAGTTTTTTTTCTTCAATTTTTTGATAAGATTCTTTATGCCTATTTAATGAAAATTACTTCCTTAATCAAAAATACCCTAGATATGTTAATTTTAAGTTCTTCTTTGCCAGCTATTTTCATTCAATTCCTTCTTCTTTTCTCCCTCTTTTCTTTGAACTCTTTTCGAATCTCAAAAACTCTTCTGCTCTTGATTAGTAGCCACTTCAATAATGAGAAAGAATTTGTTTTATGACTAATACAAACAATAATAGAAATCATAAGCCATTTAAAAACACACTTTGCAGTTATTATTTAAAGAGAAATTTGTAATAATCACAGAGATAACCCCCCTTAAAATGATTGCAAAAACACATCTCAAACACATAAACTTAGTTTGCCTCATTTCTTTTCTGCTGTGGCACATGCATTTTTCAAGTAAATAGACATCACAACAGAAAATGAAAAAACTAAATCAGGTGTACTATTCTGCCTTTAAGATGCCCCGGCAATCTTTCAAATTAATCAACTCTTGAAAATGCTATTGCTTTATGCTGTTTCTTTCATTTAAGCTACAACACCATGTGTAAAGTGTCACCTGCGTTAATCTTAGCATCTTGAATAGTGGTGTCGTCATTGAGTTGTTTTCCACCGAAAATCAATTTGATTTGATCTACACCAATACCTTCCTTCTCCTACAGAGTGAGCTTGATCTAGTGGATCGTATTAGATGGCTCGAATGTCAGGTTTTACTTTTTTCCTGACAGTGTCTTGATCGACAACTGCATTTTACTTTTTTTAATATTTTCTGTGATATTTTTTGTTTTGTTTTTTAATTATTTTTCCTTTCTCGCTTCTTCGGAATGGCCTTCTTAATGACTTAGGCTATGCTTAGTTTCAAGTAAATTCTAAGAATAGTTGCAACTTATTGCTCTATTTCATTAATTTAAGTCACACCATTGAGTATTGTTGCAATCACTCCTTCCCCCTTTATTTAACTCAAGATTCTTTTGTTTGTTAAACTTTTGCAATTGCTGCCCTCTTTTATTTTACTTAAAAACTATTGAAGGGTTCTATTATTTTTTCACATCTAAACAAACAGAAATGAAGGATAGATTATTTAATTAATTCAACTCTACTATTCCTCAAGGTTTGTTGTATCTTTGGGTTTGTTCTCTTTTTTCTTTTGACTTTTTGCGAATGCGCAAAATGTATTAAGTTTGCATGTTTCACACTTAGGCTATTCAATTTAGCAAATCGTATCAACAAAAATATCAATCGGAATATGCATAGTCTTCCAAAGGATAGGATCAATGAATGTTTGCAGATCATCTTAAATTTTATTTTTGTCTAAAGTGCTACTATGATTGTCGTTTTCATCTTCTATTAGTCGCACTCTTTTAAGAAAGACAATCGTTTTATCTGTAATTTTTATGTGCTTTTACTCATAGCTTTCTTGTCGTTTGAGAAATAATGCTGAAGATTTCTCACCAACTCCTTTTAGCTTCATTAGATTTTGTTGATCTAGAGGCACAGCTCCAGCGAAATCTTTTAGTATCATCTCTGCAGTTTATTGAATGTAGAAGGCCTTCTTATTCTTGTACACTACTCCATCCAGATGGGAAATGAGTTCTTTTATTGGCATTTGTGATATTCCGTAGGCATCGAATTTTCCTGTTTAATTTAGTGCCTTATTTGCATTGCCAACAAAAGAATTGCGAGTTTGAGGAGTTAATAGTATGCAAGCAAGCACTTAGAAGTCTTGAATATGCTTGGGCTGGTTCATGTCAGCAAGTAAATGTGTTCCTGCTGCTTTAAATGGAAGATTGCACTCAAAGAACCATCCTTTGATTCTAGAATAGCATTTCAAAAATAAACTAGCTTTAGACATTAAATTAATAGGATATTTAATTAAAGATTTTTAGAATTCTTCTGCTTTTATGGAGATGTTATTTCTTTTTAGAATCAATCTCAGATTCACACAAATCAGATAAAAAAATAAAATGTATTTTAGCTAATATTTCAAAATAAATTGTTGTATTTCATTTTGGGTATTTTCATCAGGCATTCTCCTTTTCTTGACAACTAACTAAGCTGAAATGATTGAAGAGGAACAAGAAAAAAATGTAGGAATTAAAAAGATAATTTTCAAAGATAAATGGATTGACTTATGAGAAATAATTCTGAAGATAGCACATACAAACATATTAATCCGTGTAAATATCTCATTGATTGGAGCTTTGCTTGCTCGAAGAAGCTGATTGAATGCGAACTTGTTTAAGGTTTTGCATTTCCATAACAAGTTTCTCTTATTATTCTTTGCCTTCATATTTTTTCGATTCCATTGTTTTATCAGCAGGAGGTTCGATCATTTTATTACTTTGCTACTACTATTGTTGTTATTCTCCAACACGATCATAGACTCCTTCAGCGAAATTATTGAAGATTTACTCTATAGTAGCTTGTCTGACATTATACGAAGCGATATTTAACTCTTTCTTGTTTTTCTCAAAAACTTCAAAAACTTTTCCAATCGAAATCTAGGTGTTATCGATTTTGAATCTGTACAAATTCGAGAAGTGCTCCAATACTGAGAATGTCCCGATTGATTAGCTTATAAATTACTAAACCCTTTCTCCATCTCTTTCGATGCAAGCAAACTCAACGAGTTGCTCAGCAGAAACCCCTTTGCCTCGGGTAATATTTTCAAACATTGTTTTCCCTGATCCTTCAAGTGAAATTTAACCTAAATATTACTATTAATTGAGTTTAGTCAAGAACTCTTGTACTTCTTCCATAGTTGACAGTTTGTGCTACCCAGATAAAGAATGCTTTTAGAGTATCTGTTCTACTTCTTCTTTTGGAATTTCAGTTTTGACAACAACTTCATAACCTTGTCCGAATTTGTTTTTTATTTATGTCAAAGTCCCTAAACACTTGAATGTTCCATTCACCATGATTGTTAGCTTTGTGCAAAGAGCCTCTGCCTCTTCCATTGAATGTGTCGTTAAGATCACAGACGATTATTTACGTTTTGTTGAGATTCTCGAAATAACATTCCACATGAATCTTCTTGCTTCTGGATCCATGCCCGTTGAAGGTTCGTCTAAGAATACAATCTATGGGTTTCCGAGCATAGCGATGGCGACGGAAAGTTTGCGTTTATTACCTCCTGAATATGTGCCAGCACATTTATTCTCAAATTCACTTAATCCCATTTCTTTAATCTTCTTTGTAACTAATTTAGCTCGAAGATTCTTAGGAATACCTTTAATCGATGCATAGAGCTCAAGATGCTCTCGAGCAGTTAAATTTTCAAGTAACGCATCAAATTAAGGACAATAACCGATGTGGCTTTGAGCTTAATCCATTTATGTCCTGAGATCATACCCCTTGATATGAGCAGTTCCTTATGACTATTCGATTTCTCCTGTTAAAATTTTGAACGTTGTAGTCTTGCCTGCACCGTTAATCCCCAGAAGTCCAAAGCAATCCCCATCTTTAATCCCAAAGGATACTCTATCTACAGCTACTTTAGGCTCGTTACCTTCAGCATAATACACTTTTCTTAAATCTGAAACCCTAACTGTATAATCCTGGGGATTTGAAGCAGCAACGGCATCAATTTCCTTTTGGACGTCAGAATCATAAGTCTAGTTGATGTACTTAACATCCTTGTGCATGCGATCGCTGATTGATTTTTTATTCTTGAAATGTTCCACGACGAAAATCAAAGTATAGTAAACTACTCCTTAGATTGCCAGCATAATGATATCACCTCCTGATATGTCGAGATTAAATGTACCTAACTTCACTGTTTCACCAATTAATGTTGCGTAAAGACTTTGATTTGCGATATTTATGACTCCATATCCAAAACAGAAAGAAGGGAAAACTCGCAAGAACCATTAAATTACGAGAGCTACACTTTTGGTTGATTTCATTAGCCGTAATACCATCATTATGAGAGGTGCTATGGCTCCGATTAAGAAATTGAAAAAGAATGCCCAGACTTAAGCAGTACCTGGATCCTAGAACATGAAACCAACTAGATAGGTGAATGGCATGATCGCCCAGCCATATAGAATGAAGAGAATGGAAATCCCTGCAAAGTTCATATCAGATGTGAAGGTATCGATGCTGAATGCTAGCAGCATGAGAATGCAAAGGACAGCTGGGATAAGATGCTTGACTAAATCTACAAAGTAGTTACTTAACCAATAACTCTTGAGACTTGCACCGGAGACTAATTATTAATGTTTAATTTTCTCTTCTCTTTCTCGAACTGTCAGCGTAATGAGCGAAGCTGTGATCATAGAGAGTGCTATTGAAAAAATAAAAGCTGCAATGATACCATCTGAAGTTGACTCAAATCCTTTAACTGATAAAGGTAGTGGGAAAGGGTTGAAAGTTAATTCTATTTTCAAGGAAGACTTCCCTGTAGCTTGTTTGATTATTGCAGTGTTCATTTAGTTGACTAACAAAGGAGTTGAATCCTTCGAAGTAGATTGAATCTCAGCTTCATAATTGTAAAGTTTATTAGTGTTATCAATGCTGTTGATAAAATAAGATCCCTTTCGTTCGCTGCTTCGTAATTCGTAGTTCTTCTAATCCCAATCGGATTTGGAAGTCGTAGAATATAGCTCAGTCTTCCAGCTTGATTAGTCGAATTCAGCAATTAGTGAGGCCATGGCTGTATTTCCAGCTGGTCCAGAATATATTAACGGCAGTGGTGTACTGTAAATCGATGGTTGAATAATCAGCGAAGGGCTTTCTGTGATGATCTAAATCAACGTTAATGCGAGACCTCCAACTACGACAATAAACGGTAAGAATACCTCGCAGAGAAAGCTTCTTGTGTCTCGTTTGAAATATAAAATTCGCTTTTTTATTAACGCCAAGAAATGGGTCCCGAAAAGTTCAGCTTTATTTGTTATCCTAACAGAATTCAAATCGAAATTATCGATTTCGGAATCTTCACCATTATCGTTATCATTTTCCTTTTGCTCTTGGTTAATAGACAATGGTATCGGCTTATCGTGAGATTGATTCTCAGCAACTTTCAAGAAAACTTCCTCTAAAGTTGTTATGGAGATACCATATGATTCAATTTTAAACTCTTCTTTCCTTGAATCTAATCCATGGAAAACAGCTGGGAATTTCTCAATTGAATCGCTTCTTAGTTGAATTGTGATTTCCGCTGAGACGTTGCTGAGCACATGTAACGTAGGGATGATAGATTTCATAAACTAAATCACTGGATCACTGTTAACATTGTTGTCTTATTTAACAATCGTCAGGTTATAACCAACTCCGAACCTATCTTTCAAGAACTCTGACGATCCGCAGCAGATTAATTTCCCACTTCCCATGATTGCAATTCGATCTCCTAAGAAATCAGCTTCGTCCATGAAATGTGTTGTTAAAATCACAATTCTGTCGTTTCTGTATTGTTTTAGCATATCCCAGACGTATCTTCTCGCTGAAGTGTCCATTCCACTTGTTGGCTCGTCTAAGAAGATAATTTAGCTTCCTCCTATGAACGCGATTGCGACACTGAGTCTTCTTTTTTATCCTCCAGAGAGATTTTTACTCCAAACATCAGCTTTTTCTCTTAAATCAACATCATCGATGAATCTTTCGACTTCCTTGGAAATTAGTTTACTGTCTGTCATTCCTTTAAACGATGCAAATAGCTCAAGATGCTCTCGGACGGTAAGAGTATCAAAGAGAATGTCATGTTATGGGCACACACCTAGGAAAGTTCTGATTTATTCCATTTGCGTTTCAATATCTAATCCGTTGACTTCTGCCCATCCATCTGTCATCGAGAGCAGGCCGTTGAGCATAGACAATGTGGTTGTCTTTCCAGCACCATTGTGTCCAAGCAAAACGAAGATTTGATCTTTGTACATTGTTAGATTCAGCTTGTCGACAGCTTAGAAAGGCTTACCTCTTCCAAAGAAAGTTTTTTAGAGATTGCAAATTTTGAGTACTTCATTTCTGCTCTCTTGATCCTTAAGTGCTTGAGGGACTTCCTCGATGTTCTTATTACTTTAGGCGTCTTTGAGATTTTCAATATCTTCCTATCCTCTTCGTTTTTACCGTACGGTATCTGCTGATTCTTCTTTGACCTTGGATTTTAAGAAAAAATCAAGGAAAAATAGAGGTTTCTTTTTGCTTCCAAACTCATTGGGAATCACTTAATCCAGATAAAGAGATAACACTGCGAAGATTCCAATGTTCAGTAGACTCATAAGCATCTAAGTTTGAACACTGAAGTTACTAACTACAGTTGAGGCATTCGAGAAATCAACTCCATCAGCATTTGCTTCAAGAACAATGAACACTTCTGCAGCAAGAGTCATTCCAGTGTGAGTAGATAAACTGCATGCTGTTTAAGTCGATCCTGGGCTTTTATTATTATACACAAAGCTGATCAAGTAGTTGAAAAGGAAAAAGAGCATTGCAATGATGGAACCAAGCTTAGATTTTGTGAAAAAAGATGAGATAAACAGCGCTTAGAAAATCAGAGAAATTGCAAACAGCCAAAACCAGATGAAGAGGAAGAAATATCCACTTTTCTTGAAAATAGCAATCTTGAGTCCAAGTGCTACAAGCAAGGAGATGACCGTCAGAATTATCAAGTAAGTTATTATCCATGAGAGATAAAAAGAAGTGTTTTTCATTCCCATGATCTTCATCCCTTCACGGATCTTTTTCTCTTTCTCCGTTAATAAACTGGAAGTTAATCTAAGGAAACTGAGGATCATAGGGAGGACTAAAATTGGACCAAAGTTACCTGATAAATCTACATCAACAGTGTCTTTAATGTGCTCAGCTGATCTAACAGGGTAGACTTTGGCATCGATGGCAGCAGTGGACACTCCAGTTTCTTTTCGAAGGATCAAATTATCTATGAAATTTTAGAGAGTTAAGAATCCTGATTTTTTCCACAATAAGTAAAGAGGATCTATGAATTCTGTCTTGTACTCGTAGACATCGTCTCTTGTGGTGTCAGGAACATCGTCGAGTTCTCTGGAGGGTGGCCCGGTGTTGTTGAAAATTAGTTTATATGAGTATTTGTCTCCTACAGGTTCAGGAATTTCAATACCAATGCAGACATCCCATTTGTAATCGATACTTGATGTGTATGCAAACAGCTCTTCTGTGGAATCCCAGCCTTTTGTTTAATAACCGTATTCAGTTTGAAGCATTGTAGCTACTTTATCAATTAAATCGTTTGTTTTTGGTATCAAAGCCACATATCCGTTTCTAAAACTATTTCCACTTCTTCTGCGATTCAAGCAGTTAATCATCGGCGGTTTAATTGGATTTCCACTTCCATCAACTTAACCTGTTGGAATCTTAGGATAAAGAGTTGAAATAAAATTGTCCTGACTGTAATACGACTGTTCAGGGACAAGAGTGGTTGAGACACTTGCTCGGAAGACACTGAAAATGCCAATGCAAAGAGCGAATGGCAGAAGTAGCTCAAAGAAGCTTCCGCATCTGCTGCGTTTCCATAGAATCCAATTCTTCTTGAGGAGCGCTTTTAAATGAGTGTTTTTATTTGTCTGACTCATTCAAATTAACCTTAGTTAATTTCCTTGCGATGGCGATGCTTTTTTAATTAAATCTTGTTTTTTTTTGATTAACCTCGCAGTGTTTGATTTTACTCTTCTTTTGCTTATGTAATTATTTTTAGTTCATTAAGTTCCCCTGCGATTTAAAGCACTCTAAGTTTATCAGATATTAATAGTGTTTAATTACCTTTACTTTCAAAAACAAGGAAAAACAAAGTTAACAATTTATCTATTATTTCTTCTTCCTGGAAGTTAATCATCAGAATTCATTAAGCTCACTGAGAAACAATCTAGAACTCTTATTTTTTTCTTTATCTTCTCCCCATCTAGATTACCCTAAAACTTAATGAGTTTACAACGAGTTCCTTGTGTTTTTTGAATCTCATTTTAATGAATTCAGAAATGGAAAGCCATTTATTTTAAATTGTCTCTTTTTGATTTTCTCAATTTAAATTTCTAACCAGATAATTAAGAAAGTAGTAAGGAATCGCAATAGGCATGAACTTTTCTGGCTTAAGCGCCTTAATAAAATGGCGTGAATTGATTCTAAAGGTTACTTTCTCCTAAAGCTAAGATTCTCAACAATAAATAATAGAATATCAATGAAAATAAATTTGTACTTAAAAAGAATTCCCTTATTTTAACAGTAGAAATCTATATAAAAAATAGATTTCTAGTATACATAAATGGCCATTTAGATAACAAGACAGGTAATCGAATTTCGCTTGATAAACATCAAATCGATAAATTTAAGTGGATGGAAATAGACAATTTAAAATAAGTTTTGATTTTATTTTCAAATGTTAAATGTTTCTCAAAATTATGAGTAGGATAGAATCTTCTAGAAGTTTGGTTTATCTTCCTCTTGAAAAGTTGTACTGAATAATCGTTTGGTAGTCTCTTAGTCTTGTCTGATATTGTATTGTAGCAATATCTTGTGTTTTGCAAAATAATTCTAAAAAAAGCTCTTCTAAAAAATTTGAGGTAGAAGAATATTTCACTTTAATGAAATAAATTTTTCTAATGTTCTAAGACTGAATAATCACTAATCTTGATTTGAATAAGGTCTGTTGTATTCTGTTTAAGTTTAAATAAAATCCAGATAATTAATTTATTAATTTCTTATTTGATTTGTCTTAATAGTTCTATCAATGGAACTTGATTTAGATTAATTCTATTCTATTTTTTACTGTGAAACAACAAATAATATTGTAACATATTATTATTATCTGTTAAATTTTCCAGCATCTAATTGATTTCATAAAGCCTTTTGAATTTTAGTTGTTCAAATGTATTATTTATTGAACCATGTTGAGTTGCTTCTTTTTAATTGTTTTAAAAGAAAGAAAGCTTCTTTTACATCCAATGGACGGGTAAATACCATACTAAATGAAGATTTTAAAGAAAAAAATACAACTCTTTGAGATAATACGTATCTTAGTTGAAGGGACCTTCTAAGAATGGACTTACCTACTTCAGAGCTACAATTTTTGCAACTGTGAATGATTATTTTATTGTCTTCGTAATAATATTTATTAGCACATTTCTTTGCGACTCAGTTATTTTTATTTGCTACATTTTCTGAATTGATATTGAATTCATTTTATTATTAGCAAACAGTTCAAATATTCTTTAAAAACAATAACATTTTCAATAAAAAAACATCAAATTATCAGCTGCCAATAACGAATCCATTTTTGTTAGCCACACAAATACAGTCCCCCTCATAAAAAATTAGAACTTCAATGTATCTGAGCATCTCAATTAGATAATTTATTGACATACTTGATTCATTCTCACATTGTATAATAAACATTGTATGGAAGTATTTGTTGGATTGTTTAAAGTACTCACCAACAAGGCATATAAATTCAACATAATTTTAAAATAAATTATTCCAACCATCAGACTGCTTCATTCTCTTTAAATAAAGTCTAACAATTAGATCTCGTAAGAGGTATTAAACTGTTTCTATTACAGTTATATAAATAAGCATACTAGTAAGAGGATAGAGGAAGCAACACAAAGAGAGTAACTACTTTTTACATATTTCATTCTTTTCGAATGTTTTCATTTGTTTCACATATATAACAGATGTTGATAAAATGAATGAAATTAAGAAAATAAAAATTAAAAACACAGGTCTAAATACACTCTCAATTAATAAAGCCTAAGAAGCATGCAACAAAAGGGAAAAATAGTCAAATCTAAAAATAACTATGATAAACACTAATAAATAAATTTAAAGAAGACTTGTTAAATAAATCAATAATTATTTATGAAAGATAAAGAAATAATTCAAAGAAATTATCATACATCGACCTTATTTTGTTTAAAAACACCTTTTGATTTTTAAATCAAGCCATTTTATCTTTTATTCGGTGAAGTAAAATACATTCTGTTTAGTTTCTCCCTTTATTTTCTCCCCTTTGATAAATTAATAAATATTTACCATGTTATTAAACATATTAATACAGATTTTCTTACTTCAACATTAAAACGATTTTAGAATTTTATTTGTTAAATATTCATTCTATGAATAAATGTATTATCATGATTTAAATTGAAGAATCTAAGAACAATCAAAGGCAAAAAGAATCAGATATTGATATTGATAATCACAAATTTATAATTTTTGTTTGAAGGCCAAAATGTCTTTAGAATTGTCATTATTTGATGAATAATGAGAGTAGAGTTTAACTTTTGAATCAGAATTATTCAGTAAATGATCAAGAGATTATTTTGGAAAAGAAACAATAAAATTCGAGTCTTTTAATTTGTGATTTCCTTTCTTTTTCTCTTTCTATTTTTTTGTTTCTTAAAACATAAAAAAGATATTGTTTGCAAAACAACTATTTTGGATGTATTTTTCATCTAAAAATATCATGACCAAGTACTAATTAGATGCTTTTTTTGCCTTTCATCAACTTGTGCTGCTAACATTTACAAAATAATATATGTCCAAAGAATAGAATCAAGAAATCATCCACAAAAGAGGCTATAATTTTAAGCAATACAGATATGAATGAAACAACCTTTTTTTATTATTGATTTTAGTAAAAGCAGCTATTAATATTTGTGCTTTTTCACATAAAATGCACAAATTACAAGTTTGAATTTGAATTTCAAAATGGATATTATCTTTTTGGAATTTCTCTTGTAAATCTAAATGCACCCTTTAAAACAATATGATTTATATACAGTTCATATGATTAAAATCAAGTAATCCCTGTAAAATATTAGAGTTTTCCTTATCTTCATATTTGTTGATTAAAAAACTGAATCAGGGAAAAGAAGTTCTTGCCTTCTTCTCTAAATTTGGCCTAAAATCACTCTACTAGCTTATTTTAAAAAAAAAAATATGCACATTTCTTCAAATAAATAATTGCTTTTTAAATAAGTTCTTTGACTATTTTTTTCTTACTGCATTGAAAAATATGAGTTTTATTGAAAGATATCCAAGAAAAAATCAGTTATTTATTATTCTTTTTAGCCTTTTTATCTTTGAAGTCTTAGATTAATAAAATACCTGAATTTATGTTTTGTTATAAATTCAGTTTTTATTGAAAATATTATGCAACATTAGTACGGCATTAATGATTAAACAGTCTTTGACTCCAAAAGCAAAACAAATAATAAATAATATGTGTTAATGAGGAAGAATTTTAAGAAAATCAGAAGCTGTAAGATATTCCATGAGATGACTATTACAAATGCATAGGATGGCAGACAAAAAAATAAGAATATCTAAATGAAATGAGAAGGATATTTTTTCTATGCTTGTTTTTTAAACAATTAGAGTGAAATTTTCCACTCAAAAGGATGAGAATTAACACCAAAATATTTTTCAATTCAACTCATAATGATTTAGATTAATATAACTTGAACTCTTTTAAATTCTGTCAATTCAGTGAGTAACTTTGATTTCCTTTAATTAAACTATCTTGAAATCAGATATTTACCATTATTTCAACATTGTAAACTAAATTAAACATGTAATCATAACTGTTTGGGTAAATCGTTACTCTGAGGTCAAACAACATAAAAAGATTGTCATTCTCTCGCGAACATCCAGGGTTTTTACACAGTAAGTTTATGTTTCTTATTGCTTATGATGTCAAAGTTAAACTTGATTTGCGTACTGTTATGTATTCAAAAGAAGTTTTAAAGTATTTTTATGTATCAAAATATTTACTGGAAGTTGAAAAGAGTAAACAACATAACTGTTTGAATCGAAATTTAATTACCCTCCTTTTGAGAGAATATTTTTTGCGGGGTTTCGATCATTCAAAAAGATTTAACTCTCAAGATTCTTTTACTAGCCAAAAGATTGTGTATCTTTTTTTAAAAGGAGTTTTCTTTAAAATAAAAGTAAATTCCATTGAAAAACAGTTTACAAACAAGAAAATTGGAACTAATTTGCTAAAATAAAGCAATATTTCTCATTTGCACTCTCTTCTTCTAGCTCTCTCAAAAAGATATTTTTATTACAGACAAAGAGAAAACATAAAAAAGTATTAAAAAATACTACTTAGATCTGAAATTGAAATTACAAATACTGGGGAACAAGTTTGAATTTAGATCCCAAATAACTGCAAAAATACAGCTAAAAATTTGATTTTTGAACAAAAAAAAGCAAGCAGTAATATGGGAATCAAAGTAATACAGAACCCATTTCAATATGCAGGCGATTTGCTGGTGAAATTCGAAACCAAACATAAAAAAGTAGCTCCTATTGTTTACACATTAAGTTCATGCTTCTTCTTCGTACTCGTCAGTGTGGGCGTCAAAATGCTGTAGCACATTCCATCGTCTTAGATCTTATATTTCCGATCAACTTTTTCCTTTATCTTCAGCACTACCTTCATGCAGTAAGGAGGGTATTCTTCGTTCGTTGCCAACAAAGAAACTCACAAAATATTAATGCTGCGTTGTGTTCTAGGAGGAATCAGCCATTATTGCTATTTCAAAGCTCTCCATATTCTTGGTATATCCGATGCTATGACGATTTTCTTAACCTCTCCAATATGGACTTCATTGCTAGCTGGAATGATCTTGCATGAGTAGCTAACTTTGAGATTATGGATATCAATCGTTTTAAGCTTTGCAGGAATACTTTTTGTAATCTAACCTGTTTTCTTAAAAGAATTCTTGGGAATAATCTCTAGTTTTTCTGATGAAGACTCAAGTGAGCAGATCTTTGGATTTGAGAATGGAATTGCCTATGCCTTGATCTCTAGCATAATGACTATTATCATAAGAAGTCTAAGCGGAAAGGTTCATAATTCAGTTGTTATACATTATGTGCTAATTTCTAGCTACATGATCAGCACGGTTGATCTTATCTCCAGTGGGAAATTCGATGTGGAGATATTTCGACTTGAAAATATGAAATGGGTTGCATTCTTAGCTTTTTTTAATTATGCTGGATAAATGCTATTCAGCAGAGCTCTTTTTATCGAAAAAGCAACAAAATTAGCTCCATTTACTTATTCTACAGTTGTGTTTGGCTTTATCTCAGAAGTGGTACTTTTTAATAAGGAGGTAAATTTCATCAGTTTATTTGGTTCTGCATTAGTAATCTTAGGCAACTTTGAGATCGCAACCTCCAAATGATTATTAATAATATATTTTTAAGTCTATGATCTTCTCTTTATTTATTATTTTGTATGTTTCTGCTTTCTTTCATTCTTTTCAAGTTGGAATTATTGTGTAAGTAACTAATTGTTAGAATCAATTATTTAACAATTATTTCATAAATTACGTAAGGACACATATTAAAATAATGATCTTTTTCATTAAATCAAACCCTCAGAAGTTCAGAAGTGGAGAAATTTAAGTTTTTCTGAGGGATATTACTTTAGGATTTATAAAAATTTCAACGCATCCTTCTTTATAATGGAACAGTCGTAACTTACACAGGATATGTTTGAGTAATAGTGGGGCTGGAGGGAAATAATGTAGGATGAATGAAAAGGAATTATAAAAAACAAAATGAAATCATGAAAAGAACAATAATATTTACAAGGAGACTGGTGTAGGTTTCTGATATAGTTAGATTATAGATATTCTTACTTTTCAAATATATTTTTACAGCAGCTATTCAAATCCAAATGCTAGAAATTGTCATTTTTTATCTTACCTTCTTGAGGTTTTATTTGTAAATAGATTCTCAGTTTAAATGTGAAAAGAAGTATCTTAATTTAAAGAAGGAATCATCCAAAAAGATTAGAATTTTTCCTTTTAATTTGGTTACATTTCAATTAAATAAAACTCCATTCCTCTTTTTTTCTGGCAAGTACTTTCCTTCTAGTTATTGTTCTATTTTGAAAATGGTAACAAAGATATTTGCTCCTTTTAGCAAAAGGAAAACCTTCTTTTTTTGCTGAAATTATTCTATTCTTGAATTGCTAATCAAATGACTAATAAACGTATTAAAATAAAGAAAACTGCTATTAGTATTACGTATCAAAATAATTAAAGTTCTAAAGACATTCGAGAAGACTTCTATTTGTTCTCCCTCTTCTCATAGAAATCTTCAATATTTTTAAATAATTTGATTAACAGAATATTTTCTATTCTCTTTAAACTAAGGTATTCAATGGAATTTAATAGCTTCATGTATTTACTTACATTAAATTTGTGAAAAACTAAGAGATAAAATTAGCATAATTGTTCTACGATTTTATAATTAAATGACTATCTTCAATCAATTCCAAATCAAACAAAGAAAAAAATAGTTATTTTTTTTGATAAAAATTTGCATAACCAATTTTGGAATTATTTATCACCAAAAATATGAACGTAGCTCAATAAGTTTTCTAACGATTCTCAGAAAAATGTGAGCAATTCGAATAACGAAAAAGAGCTCCAGCGATTTATCTGATAATAGGGTCATTCTTCTATGTGATGGTGGGACTTTGTGTCAAAAAACTAGAAGGCATATCAGCTACTTAAATCCTTTTCTTTAGGTGTATCATCTCAATGTGCATCAATTCCTTTTTCATCTCCCTAGGAAAACATGACATCTATCCTAAAGACTAAAAATTAGGTAGACTGCTTCTCATGCGTTGCATAGTCGGAGGTCTAGCTCATATTTGCTACTTCTAAGCAATCAGCCTTATTAATCTCAGTGACGCTCAATCAATCTTTTTAACTTCTCCAATTTGGACTACTTTACTCGCAGCAGCTATTCTCTCTGAGCCCCTCGTCCGCAGTACTATCTTCTCAATATGTCTTAGCTTCATAGGCATTTTGTTGATTGTGAAACCTCCCTTTCTTTTGGGTATGCTAGGGATAAGTAACGAAGAATCCCTATTCAATAATCCAAATTCTTTTTGGGGCTTTGCAGCAAGTTGTGCTTTTAGTCTTTTGGAAAGTCTCTCTGCTGTGATAATTTCTTCTTTGAGTGAAGTAAAAGTAACCGCAGTAGTTCAATATGTCTATATTTCTGGGTTTTCCTTGAATGGACTCTTGATGATAGTTTCTGGAGAATTTAATGAAAGAGTTTACATGAAAGAGTCATTTTTTCTAATAATCTGTGTAGCTGTGCTAAATTATTCAGGGTAAATCTTATATAGCAGAGCACTCTAAATTGGGAAGACTGGAGTAATGCCACTTACATATTCATAGCTGGTATTTAGTTTCGGAGTTGATTTATTGGTCTTTAACAAATCCTTGAGCCTTATGAGTCTCTTAGGATCTGTAATTATTTTGTTTTGCAATTTCAAAATCATTTAGAACCATAAATGAACTAGCCTTGACAATCAACCTACTTCCTTCAAAATGTAGATTTAAAGAAATAATCGTATTCAAAGTTATATTTTCCATATTTTATTCTTGTTAATTCAATATTTGTGACTATCATAGACGAAATAATACTGTTTGAAACAAATAGACACATTTTTAATAAAACTTTTCTTTATTTCTTCTTCAAAAGAAATAACTTATTTTTTTATTTTTTATTTTCCTTAATTCGTTCTATTTTACAGTCTTTTTACTTGATTTCAAGGGGGAAACCTATTTTTATTAAAAAAGTAACTTTTCTTTAAGATCAGTTTTCTTTTGGTTATTGATCTAAAGGATTTATTCACCTACTCAAAATTATATTTCTTCAAATTCAAAACAATAATTAAAATTATTACTTACTTACTAGGAAAACAAAAAGTTAAAGATTTCTCCCCTCCTTTTTTGAAACCTAAAATGGCATCAATCTAGCAAGAGACAGCCCGCAAAACTGGCGAATTCAAATTCATTTATAAAGACACTGAGTATGATTGCTCTGAATACGCAAAGAAGCACCCAGGTGGTCTTCATTTTTTCGAGAAAATGATTGACGAAAAATCTGACATCACCGAATACTTTCGAACCCTACA
>Ga0302271_10000296_pt1 | contig 47003 bp, 17 predicted proteins | sample III_Bog_N1_1_FD_198767 | JGI IMG/M metagenome (GOLD analysis project Ga0302271, IMG submission 198767) | Peat permafrost microbial communities from Stordalen Mire near Abisko, Sweden - III_Bog_N1_1 | ecosystem: Environmental > Terrestrial > Soil > Wetlands > Peat | place: Sweden: Abisko...
AAAGCTGAAGAAAAAGTATCTCCTTCAAACAACGCCGAGGAAGAAGACGATGGATTCATAATCGTGAGACAGAAGAAAACTCCAGTCGTTGAATGATCTGCATAACACAACATTTGAGGTGGATGTACAAACCAATCAGCTCATTCAACTAGAATATTTATTTTAAATTTGAGTTATTTCGGATATTATTCCTTGACAAAAATAGTTTCTGAATATTGTTATGGTTATGTTGATATCGTTCTACTTTGTTGTACTAACATAGACAGTTAGAATCTCTTTATTTAAAACTAAAAGCTTTTTATTATTATTAAAAGCAATAGATCCACATTTTCCTCCTTAATGTTCAATGTTTTCAAATTTGCAACTGACTACATAAATGATTCTATGCTCAGTTGAATTAAGCTTTTTGATTTTCTTCTTTGTATTCCTATCAAGCATAACAAAAGAGTGTTGAAATTAATCAATGAAATACTCGTTTCTAACTTTTCCATTATTTTGAATCTATCGATTCCCATGATAATCACATCATATTAAATGTAAATCAATGTGTTTTTCGTTAATTTTTATGGAAAGCTGATCTCTGATGGTAAAGAAAAGAGTGTTTGATAATATAATTAACATTTGAGTGGGATAGAAGAATCCTCTAGAGACAGCCACAGAGAAAGAGAGAGAGAGTTTGAAAACGTTTAAGAGGGCTTGAGCAGAAATTAAAAAATAATAATAAGAAAACACAAAATAACAATTTTTAATCTAAGTGGCAACAAAAACTTCTTAGGAATGGATATTCAAAAGGAAGGCAAGTAGTCGTCGTCATCGTCATCCAAGTCGCTTTGGGAGAAAGTTAACGAAAAAGACCGACAAACTATCGCTGGCCAGCAACCTCTCCTGAAATCCTAGTTCCGAGTTAAAAAGAGTGCTAGCACTTCTTCCATACACATTCATCTCTACGCATCGATCATCCTATTCATCTGTGTAATAATTGATTTTTTACTTGCATTCTTTTGGCAAATAAATAAACAAAGTTCGTCATTTTTCACATTCTCAAATAGCAGAAATTACTTTAGAACCTAACCCCCCCTTAGAAATAACTTTAAGATGAATTTCATTTTTTCATTTTTATCAGCCTCAAATGCTCTCCAAATATGTTTTATTCACCTAAGCTAAATCAAATGCCATATTCATTGAATTGTATTCTTTTCCATCCTTGATAATATGTTATTATTATACATTCCAAATAGTATAATACCATATGAATATTTCAAATTTTAAATATTCAGACAGTCTCTCTTTTTTCTTTCTTTCAACTTATCTCTTCGCCGTGTTGGTTCTATTCACGTTTAATACAATCAAAGAAGCTAGAAGAATTTAATTATTTTTACTAGTCGTTCCTTGATTCAATCAATCTATCACTTTCACATTTAGGTTTACTTGGCTAATTTACAAATTTCTTTAAACGCTCCCCCCTCAGATTCTATTTTAATTTAAGGAAATTACAAAAACTGGCTAGCTGTGGTTGACATCAACAACAATCACAATTCTAATAATTAAAGCAAATTCTTTTTGAAATAATTAATAAAAGAATATATTATTATTTGTTCAATTCCTGCAAATATTCTATTTCTTTTGTAATATTATCACAACTTGTTTCTTACATTATTCTTTTTAATCTTTAGGCAAGCACTCCTCGAGCTAAGATATCTCTTAGTCCTTCAGTGCATTATTAACTTGAGCAAGACAGCAATTCACTAATAATTGGAAAAAATGAAAAAACTTTTCAGCTTAGACTCGATGGTTATGATAATAAGCTGCGATGGGCTGAAGCATTAACGAAACTAGGCATCCCATAAAGAAATGTTTCAAGAGAGCAGCCTTCAGATTATGCAGAAAATGATTCAATGTAATCTTCCAATGAAGGAGGTTTATCAACTGCAACAGCTGCCCCTATGCAGGAAGACTCAGAAAGTTGTCATGACAAGAGAGGAGTAGATATGTACGCAGCACCAGAGACATTTCGACCTGCTATGGAACATTTTAACAGAACAATTAACTACACTAATGCTCGAAGAACTTGCAGCGATACCAGGCTGTTCTGGAATAAAGGATTAGAAAGGATTCCAGAAGAATAGGATTGCTGTGAATGAGCTTGAGATTACTTTATTAAAAAATACTACCTCTTTTCAATAAATGAATCCAAACATATTTACTTTATATTTCATTATTCCGCTTTATCTAAAATCATTAGCAATGAAAGAACCATCTATTTATATAATTTAACACTTTGCATGATAAAAATACAAGTTTTTGGGGAGTAAATCGCATAAAAAACAAGATTTTAGAAGTTTAGATTGACTCAATAGTTATGAGAAAAGACAAAAATGAAAAAAAAAACTAATAATAAAATGCAAACATAAAAAGAATAATAATAAAAAAAGGAGAATGCAAATAAAAAATAATCCAAAATGATGGGAAGAGTAGAAAGCTAGAGATTCATATCAGAGAAAGGAGCTAGAAGAAAGAGAGTGATCAGAATGAAGAGCTTAGAGAAAGAGATAGGACTGGAGAGATGAAGACAAAAAAAAGAAAGAGAAATTGTAAAAAAAAAAAGGGGGATTAAATCTAGGGAAGAATATTTTCAGTTTATTCTCAAGAGATAAACTGCTTCAGAACAGATTGTATTACTTTGGTTATTGTTGATTTTGTTCGGTTGAGTAAAACTAAAATTATTAATTTGGTTACTGCATGAACTCTTGCTGATTTTATGGATATTGATTTGACTGTTATTTCAAGAACTGATTAGATTATTAATTTTGCGCATAACTGTATCCTGCAGGCTAGGAAGGATAAGAGCTGTACTGTTAGTTTTGCGGTGAGAAGAAAGGTTATCCGTTTTATTGGTAGAAAATAGGGTTCTAAGAAGGATTAGAAGTATGTTATGCTTGCATATGTTGGAAATCAGCATATTACTATGGGTAGTTTTAATACCCCCAAACTTATTGTTGGAATTGATTATGAAGACCTTATTACTGTGAAGATGATATATTTTGTCCTTAATAATGCTGAGAGTTATTGCTGTTGTTGTTACTGGAATTTTTAGTATTGTCTTGTTAGAAAATTTACTCTACAGCATGATTGATCTCTTAAAAGGAGTCTCCTCGATGATAAATTGGCTTAGAGTTCATCGATTGCTATAGACTTTGTTTTTAGCCTCTGTTTTAGCCTCGAAAGCCTTATTAAGATCCAGCTTGAATTCTTGAATTGTTGTTGGAAGAAGAACCTAGAACGATCTGAGAATCTGGTGTTGTCATAGGTGAAATACGAGTTCTTGTAAAGGAAATGTGTATTTTTCTGCCTAGAATCTCTTCTTCGTGAAGATTAACGAGCGCATTTGTGGCTTCTTCCGCTGAAGCAAATTTCACATGACACATATATTTATTGGAAGCATTTATAGGATGGAACGCTTCTATTACTCCAAAAGGTGAGAACTTCTCCACGATAACATCTGCCTTGCATGTATCTGCTTTGAGATTAGAGACATGGAGTGTCGATGTCACAGGATTCACAGAGATCTGCTTGCCGTTGCGAAACCTAAATGAAGATTTATCACCCTTGAAAATTTCGCATTATTTTTCATTTTCTTAGTTTTCTTTAATGTTCTCATAATTCGAATAGAAAATCCTCATCGCATTTTGCTCGATTTTCAGAGAATCCAATTACTCTTTCGCAGTAGTTGCATCTTCTTGAGTTTCAAATTATATCAAGCAATATCGCTTTTCAGTAAAAAACAAAATAAGCTCAATGTTTCCGAAGTTACTGAATAAATTGTAAATCTTTCTAGTTGTTAGGGTTCGCTTTTCAAGGCCGCGTACATAGATCACTCGTGATTTCTTGTTTTCTAGGATATACAATGGATTTACGTATTAGCTTGGATCAATCTATCCTCCTTCCCAAGTTTTGCTAGTATCTCCTTCTACTCTGTTGGATTATTCCCCAATCTAATTATCTTCTTCAAGAAGATTTAACTTCTCATAGAATCCATTCAAATCTATCATCTCTTTAGTTTCCTAATTCCCTAAAGTATCTTCTTCATTTTTGGCTTTTTCTTCTGGTTCTTGCCCTTGATAATCCATTTTAGATTTCTATTCAGTGATTTCAGTTTCTTTAGCACTAAGATCCTTTCCAATAGCATTACCTTCACCTAAATTCTTAGTGAGCTGCTAGTCTATCATTTAATTCTCAATTTACCCTGTTTCTGCATTTTCAATTAGTGCAGGAATCTCATGGGAAGCTGTAATATCCTAAGTAATTTCTGCTGAATTATGTTCCCCAGAACCTTCAATCCTATGTGGAGAAGGTTTAGAGTTAACATTTGGCACGCTCTCGAAATTTCTAATAAGCTCACTGTAGTCAAAGGAATAGTTTCGATGTTTTTCAGCATTTGAATTAGGAATACTCCCATTTGGTTTGCTACTACTGCCTTCAATGAAAAACTTAGGAATTTAATGATTTTTCTCTTCCATAAAGTGGGGAAGTAGAACAGAGTTATCTTTGTTATTTTCTTTAATTTAGCTGGATAATTCATTTAGATTTTGCTGGAAGGTTTATCTCCCTTATTAACCATCTCTAAAAATCTGCTTTATACCATAATTTTCACCAGAATAACCTAAGTCATTTTAATCAAGCCCTTATATCTGCCCTTCAGCTGATATCATCTGCTCCCACTACTGCTGAGGTACATCAGGGACTCGTTTTCTACGTTTGAGCTCTCGATAATCAACTCCACCCGAATTATTGTTTTAAAACACAATCTAATCAACTTTAGCATAATACACAGTCATCTTTGAGCCATCATCAAAGAGCTAATAGTTATCGAGTGCTTCGCGTGCTCTATCAGCTTGATCTAGCGTTTCCATTTCAACAAAGATTTTCCAATTTTTGCATTTTTCAAAGATTAGAATCTTGTGAATTTCACCATATTTCATGAATAGCCTGTATATGATGTCATGAGTGATTAAAGTACCCTTTTTGTTGTAGACGCATACAAGAAGCACACGCTTGCGCACGGATACATCTGAAATAGTTGTTTTTTACCCTCTTCTACCAGTGAAATCTCGAGTTACGTACTCAGATTCAATGTATTAAAAGCGATTATTTGAAGAGGAATGACTATTAGGATCATATTGACCTTCCAAACAGCTTCCATTATCTGTTTTAGTAGGATTTATTCGATTTGAATTAATCCTATCCATGGCTTCAGTAGATCCTTACTCGCTCTCGGAATGAGATTGACTCATAGTTCGTTAGACAAAGGAAACTTTTATATTTTTATTATTATTAGTATTATGTCTCCCCTCCTTTTTACTTTTCTTTCTTTTTGCCTTTAGTTTTTGATTTTTTCCTCTTTAATTATCGTTTTCACAGGGATAATTCCAATCCTGCGTTTAAAAATAATATCAAATTAAAAACCAAAAGGAACAAGTTTGTGATGCCTTTCAAAATACTAACTTCTCATTTTCAAAAGTTGTTCTATTAGCTCTCTTTATTTGCTTATTTGCTTTTTAATTTAGAATTGTCCAAAATAATCTGAAATTGTTGCTCTGAAAATACACAACAAATTTTATCATCAAAGCAAAAAAAAAATTAGCAAAATAGTTAATTAAATGTTTAGTATTTAAATCTTTGTTTTGTTTTTTCTTTTGGGGATTTCAGAGCTTTAATTAAATGTTTTCAAAAACTTTATTTCTTTTTTACCCCTCAATTCTTGCATGGTGATACCCAAAAACAACCATAAATCAATATGTTTTTCTTTTTAATTCTTTTGACATCAAATAAACTCCTTGAATAAATAAAAATGTTTTCAATAACTTACTAACATTCTTAGCATCTCATCGTCCTCTTCAATCTAACTTTGCACATCTCCCTCTCCCATTCAATTCACTCACCTTTGATTTAGTGTTTCCAAAACCAGATGAAACATTCCCTTTATTATTCTTTTGATGGGATTAATAACAGAGTTATTGTTATCGTCAATAGAGAATAATCTCAACTCTTAAGACTCCGTGATTCTGAGAGAATTTACTTCTAGCTATGCTTTGATTACTGATATCTGTAAATGAACGATTATTTGTTTATATTTTTATCCATTTTTTATTATCCAAGATTATTTTATCCATGAATCTTTTTTCTTCCACATTTTCAATAATTGTAGCTGTTTGTTTCTCTGCAAGGAATATATTAGTGTAAGGTTTTCATTGAAATCTAAAGAATTATCACCAAATAATGAGCTGAAATGTAAATTATTTGTGTGCGCTAGTGAATTTTGAAGAAAAGACTCTGTATTTATGCTCAAATCAAGAACCTAATTGTAGAAGCTGATATACTTTCCTATCAACAAAGCAGAGTCACACTATAGTATCTCTACCTGCAATGATGAATGAGTTGACATACTGAATGAATTAGAAAGTATTAGGATTGTTGAATGTTAATCCTATAACTATTTTTCTGTGCTATTTCTTAGCTTTTGAATATCCTATGAGAAGCATCCAAGAGTATTTCTCAACCTAACTCGCAAGAATCTGCTTCTTTCTAAATTTCAAATAATATTTTCCTTTTCTCCCTCAGTTTTCTCTAATTATTCCAGTGGTTGTTCAAAGACAGCCAAGTAAGATTCACCATCGATATCTTCTTGCTTCATATTAATTCCCCCCACCCTCCCCTCCCTCCCTTCCCCAATGCTGCACGTGAAAGTTTTTTCAGCAATAAAGAACTTTTACGCAATATTGCAGCTAGTACTGCTTTATTATTGTGTCTGTTGCTTTTATAAATCTTTATTTTCCCATCCCTTCAATTCCATGAATACTTTAGAGATAATTCTTCACTTTGTATGGCAATTGAGATGCTCCATATGTTTAAAAAAAATCATTTGTTGAAGAAATGTAATCTAATATCAATGAAGTTGAAATTGAAACCAATTAAATTTTTAGAATATTTCACTCATCAAGTTAAAAGAAATTAGTTGCACAGAACAACCTAAAATTCGTTTCTGAATGATATTTTTTCTTCTAGCTGAAAATTAGGAACATCTGAAGAACAAAAAGATTATTCCACAACCTCAGATTAGTTTTCAGATCATTTTAATAGGCTGAGGTCAGCGCTGAAAAGAAGAACATTATTAAATCAACTAAGTTGCAAAAACTAATTAATAATCCTCCTGAAAGTCAACTCTAAACACATAATTAAGAATGTAGGTAGCTGGATATAAGATGCCTGATCAAAATACGGCCACAGATTTTTTGGAGAAGATCCTTTCCCGCAAATGCAAGATCCATCGATAGTTCTCCTGCGAGTATCTTCACCTCAAACCTTCCTAATTATCTCCAAGGCTCTGCTGCTAATGCATGGAAGAGCGAAATATTCCATTAAATGAAGCAATATCTATCAAAATACTACTTTTGGCGACTTCGAATACTACTTTCAATGCCTATCCTAAATACTCTGATAGTTCAATTACCCAGAAAATATAGGCCTTAAAAGGTAGTGATGATAGAATCTCCACAGATTTATCTTCATTTTTTAATAACCTTCATTCTTCAGTGTCTCAAGCAATAGAAAAGGCGAAGAATGTGTCAAAATAAAAACTCGCTTCTCTTTCAAGTTCATACCAAGCCGTATTCAACTCTCTTAGTTAGATCTCGAAAATAGAACAATTTTAAGAAATTGTTAAAAATACCAATGATAACGAAGAGAAACTTAAAGAATTCATTTAGGAATAACATTCCTCTATGAATAATTACACTGAGATGATTAGCAATAAGGTGCTTGAGTGTTAGATGATCTAACAATCTTTCTCTTTAACTGACGCTAACAATAAACTTAGCGAAATCATCAGAATAATAGAAGGGATAACACTTTTTCCCACAATAGCAAATAACTAATATTAATCGCAGCAGCCACTGCAATAGTAATAGAATCTATTCTAATAACCAGTTCAATAGTTACAACTACCTATCTCTTTGCTACCCCAATAATAACAACAGTAACAGCAAAAACAACAACAGAAACCACAATAATAACTAAGAGAATCACAACAACAGAAACTACAAAATCAACCTTCTTCTTCAAAATCGGTTTATGATTATTACAATTCTTTGGTCGAACAGTCTAAAGAAAAATATAAAAACAACAACTACAACAACATCTACAACAACTACTCATACGAGCAATGGTAGACAATAAGTGAAGAGAAGAGATAAGAAGCACTGAGTTATCTTAAATGCATATTGAGCATTACCGACTGAAGAATACTCTGAGATAATATTTCTTAACTAGTAGCTACTATGTTTTGCAAGGATTCACAGCACACCGAACAATGTTTTTATGTCTTAGCTGTATTTAAATCTATCCTTTTATTTAAAGCAAATAACTCTTCCACAAATTAATAATTTTCCATTCAATCATTAAGTTTTTCAGTATTATTATTTTTGATAAACACATTTGAAAAGTCTAATAACTGGGGAGGATTAGCTTTCTTCTCTCTGTTTACAAATGATTATTTTACTATTGAATTTTCACTAAGCGACAGCTTTTACATCTTTTACTGAATTTCCCACTATTATGCTATGATTTATATCATTCTGATGAGCATGCATTTTGAATCTTTCATTGCAGTTATTTCTAATTAGGAGAAGAAAAAAGGAAAAATAAAAGCATACAGACACTATTAACTGTGAGAATCTAAAGCTAAGCAAGTCAGACAAATTCTTATGATAAAAAGAGGAGTTTTCAAATGTTAATAATCTCAGAGATATGCTGTTTTGGATTATAAGTGCTGGTGTTGCTCTAGAATTTATTATTCGTTAAAAAAGTATTGGAAACTTTTTTAGAAGTTGATTTATGCTTTTCAGCTCATATTTTTTGTCATATTCTTGTAAATATTTACAAGGGAAATCAGAATTTAAAGAATTTATTTAAAAAATATAATCTTAATATTTATTAGAATTGTTACTATAATTAAGTGTGAAATTTACTTGTAAAAATGATTTATTTTCTCTAAAAAATTAAGTAGTGTTGTTTAGTTTTACCAGATTTTTCATTTTTTTTTTTGAATATTAATGACTCACCTTCTATATTTTACTAGATTTTCAAAGATGAGTACGAAACACCTGCTAAGGCTAGCTACAAGATAGTTATTCACTAAGATGATTCAGACAAAAACATTTAACTTTTTTTTGGAAATGAAAATTTTCTTCTTTTTCTTCTTTTAAAACAAAGCCACAAAATAATGTGTATGTATCGAACTACATATTTATTTTAACACGATTAATCCCTCTACCCCTATCTTATTCTAAGAATTTCTTTCAAAATAATATTTAAGTAACAACTAATATTAGTTAAAACTAAGAACAATAATTACAGTATGATGTAATAAACTCACATTGTTCTTTGGGGTTAGGAGAGGAATCTATTTTTAGAAATTAAATGGAAAGAGATTTGTAGTGTTTTATGTGATAGGTGTCTTCAAAGAAATTGAAGTTGGAAAAATGAAATTAAAGACCTCAAAATCTCAGTCTTTGTTTCTTAATTATCACAAGATTTCTTCTTCTCCTTCCTTAAGAATAAATATTTACATTCAATCTTTTTGATGATTTATCTTTCTACTTTTATTCAATTTGCTTTTTAGAACGAATAGTAATTTTTGGCGATTCCTTTCTTTGCATCTAAGCTGATGGATCCCACTAAAGACTCATGCTTAACTGAAGAGTGGGCCTAAAATAAATTCCTTGCAGCTTTTCCAAGAGGTAGACCAGTTCTAGGCTTTTGATTGAAAAATCCAGATTCTTTTTCAGATAATGATTTATTATTCATAACTGAAGCAAGACTTCCATGTTAAGTCCTCTTGGAAGGTTAATAGCTTGGCTATTATGAAGATAAATTTAGTTCTTAAGCTTGTTTCGGAGTGGAAGTATTCTAAATAGGTGTTTATTTTCCATTTGAACTTATCTATGATAGTATCACTTATTTAAGAGATTGATGAAATTACTATTGTTTAATAGACTTGTTAAGTGGTGAAAGAAGTTAACTGGTAGGACAAGTTTTATTGTCTTTATTGAAGGAGTTGAAGTTTGAAAGTAAATTTTGAGGAGAAGATATTTATGGAGATTTCAAGGAAGAATTTTTGGGGGAATCTAATTAATGCTGCTGTTATTGGCTAGATAAAGAGTTAGATCCTCCGAAGAGCTATTATTCGAATTGGTCAAAACCAATTATCACAGCTGTAATGTTGTCTTAAGTTTTTCGAGAAATAGCTAGTTTCAAAACATTTTCGATTGATTTTCCACAAAATTCATGGATAGAACTTCCAAGTGGCTCATTCACAGAAGTGTCCCATATGATTTGACCAGCTTCTTGACTGTTTACTTTGTCAAATATCCCATCGCCTTTTGGAAAAGAAAAAAAAGTTAAACTTACTTAGATTTATCAATTCAATTAAAAATTTTTAAAAATAATTTAATCTTTTCAATCTTAATAAAAGTCACAATTCTGACTTAAATTTGAATTATTTCAACTCATTACATCCAAGGATAATGAAGTCATGTTTACGATCGATTTTAAAACTCTTTATCTCAGGAACTGCAATAACTACAGAAGGATTTCCACCAAATTTTAAGAATTTTGCTTCAATATCACCAAACGTTCTTGCCACTGAAAGTCTCCCTGGGAGGACTCGATATGGGCCTAGCATAACTTGTACTTCCTCTTAGTGTGAGTTTTCAGCGTTTGAAATCGATTCTAACTTCGTTCTAATGATTTAATAATAAAATAAGAAAAATCAGCTCAAGAAAACTATCAAGTTGAGTTTACAATTTATTAAATTTTACTAATAAACTCTCCCTCCATTCTGATGTATGCGTGCATTCTCAATTCTATCCATTGGTTTATGATCTCTCGTTAGAGCCTAAATTGTTTTGCCACCATTCATACTTATTACTGCTCTACTATCACCTACATTTGCTACATAGCATGTGTCGCCTTGACAAAACCAAATTATTCATTTTTGTTCTTGTTTGGAACTTTAAAAAATATCGCAAAATGTTTCTTCCTTTTTTGTTACCTACAATAAGCACAACAACCGCACAACTTCCTGATCTATCTACTTAGCTAAGATCACCACGGTTCATTTGCTATTAAGCTTATTTCAAGAAATACGATTCTGCAAGTTCAAAACCATTTTTGAGTGCTTCTTCTGGATTCCAAGGGAAATTTGAATCTCTTATCACAAATTAATGTAAATGATCTCGTAAGAAATCAGCACAATTTACACCTCCATGGCCATCATAGACACCGAAGAACAAACATTTCGGCCAATTATCTTCTTCCTACTATCGATTAGGAGGTTTCATAATATTCAAAATTATTGAAACTCGATCTTCATTGTAATTCCGAATTAAACCTTAGTGAGTCTTAGCTGCATAGCAAGATACTAAGCCATTATTATTACGTTTCAGAGAGAATTTAGTTGGATCAGCATTCGGTATTATCCCTAAAACAGACAAAGTCAAATAAATAAATAAGAAATTTCAAATCAAAATATTTGATAATGTTCAAACACACAATCATTGATTCTAATCGAGTTATCAATTGCTCTAATTTTTTAATTTGACAAAATAATCTAATTGTAATTTCAAGTGTGCAGAGAACGAACCCGAACTTGCAAATTACTGTTTGTTTGTTATTCAAGGCTATTTTTAATTAAAAAATTATTTGTTTTTTGTAAGTAAGTGCTGCTACCTTTTTGTGCTTGCTGATATATTGACATTTCCTTCATCATTTTATCCACGGATTCATCTAATTCTTCTAATTTCTCCATATCATTTGCATTATTATTCTCCGATCCGATTTCTTGTATCATTTATTATGTTTTCTTAACATATCTGAGTTCATCTGGGTAATACTAATACTGCTACTATTGTTATTATTATTATTACTGCTGCTAAGAAACGAATGGCTGCCGATTAAGTATCTAAGAAAGTTAATTAATTTGCTGCTAGTAAGAGTGATTCTAAGGGGAATTAGATGGTGGCTTGATGGAACCTGTTTAGAAGGATTAACTTAAGGGATTTAGTGGAAAATTTCCTTGTGTAGATGCAGCAAGACGTAGAGGAGATCTTGAAGATTTGGAGATATAATTTGTGTTCCTAGGAATAGCTGATTTATTAGATACAAACCCTTTAGAGTGATTCGATGCTAGATAAAAATGATCAATATTTCCATTGTTTGGTCGATTTTGAGTTAAGTTAAGAGATGCGTTTAACGGAATCTGTAATTCTGCGTTGGTAGGAGATGAAAGAGGTAAAATATCTGTTTGGAAAGCTGGCAATTAGTTTAGCTAAGGATTTGAAGAAGATAAGACACTTGAGTCATTATTCGATTGATTGATGATGATATTATTTCCAAATTATCTGTCACTGATGATATTTCTGTTCGATTAGGGTTTAAACACAAGGGGACTCAGATTGGTGTTGCTGTTATTGTTACTACTAGCCAATCTGTTGATGGTACTATTGCTTGGAGTTGAAGTATGATGGTTATTAGTAGCACTACTAAGAGTGTTTCCACCATGATTATTATTGATATTGCCATTGCTTTGGTTGTTTAAATTTACAGAACGAGAAGACTTAAGAAAATATGGTTACTATGAAGGCATCTTGTTCTTGTAGTTATTAGATAACTGTAGGTAGTAGTTAGGGTTATTGAGTGCACTGTGCGTGTTATTATTTTCTAGAGGTTAAGTTAATGGTTAGAAGTGATTGGAATTGTAGGAAGATGCATTTGGTGATGCTAACCCAGGACTAGCATGCTATGGCGTTCTCATACGCTGACTTTTATTGTTCATTAGTTTTGTATTAACCTCCTTTAAAACTAAATGCTAACAATTATGCTACGCTACTAGACTAGCTTGATTATTATTTGATTGATTTTTCTTCTATTTTTTTCTAGGCAGTCTTCTTTTTTAATTTTATTAATCTTGTTTTGCTTTAGTTTTTGATTTGGTTTGTTTCTTTACTTTTGAATACAGTAATCCTACCTTTCAAAGATTGATTTGTGTGTCTAAACTGTGAGAGAATCATTAAATCATTTGTAAATTTAGGTGATATGTGTTGAATTAATTAATTTTAGATAGTTATTAGCCATTGATAATTTTATGGATTATTGTATTCTATGTGTGTGTATGTGTGATTTTGGAAGAATTTTTAACAAGTAAAGTGCTGCGTAATGCTACTTTGGTAATCTTCAAGTGTTATGAGATAGCGTTTAAGGATTGCTTTTGAGAACACAAAAATATATTAGAGGTATAATTTCAATCGTATTTTAAACTCATCCTTAAAAATGGAAAACCCTAATGAAAAAGTAACCTGTTGTTACAAAAATAATTGAATAGTGGGGAGGAAAGAGAAGGGAAAAGGGAGAGAGAGAGAGAGAATTTGAAAATTAGAAAAAATTAATTAATTTATTAACTTTAGTAACAATAGAAAATGCATATGTGTGAGTTTGCTGAGTTGCATTTGAATTTTATTAAGAAATTTTAATTTTCTTTCCTCTAAATTAAGATATTGAAAGAGACTGTCTGCCTTAATTATCCTTTCAATCTTAATAAAGAAGAAAACTATGCATTGTGATGGATTAGCTTCAATTAAAGCATTCATTAGATCATTTTTGAGACAAATGGCTTATTTTATTTTTTAAGTGATCTTCCATAATTATATATGAACTTGGGCAAATAAAAACTCTTTAAACTTCCATGAAACTAATAGTAAGTAGTAGTTCTTAAGGAGAAATAGCTGCTTAAAATTCTGACAAAAAAATTCTTTATTTGAAACCAGCAAATGACTCAATTTCAGTTCAAGATTAGCGTGGTAAAATAATTCTCATTTTTTAGCGTCATTTAAAGAGGGAGGAGGGGGGTGAGAGTTATTCATCACTGAAAAGACTGTATTCTTAATATAATAATATTATTTTTTTAGCATAACATAAATAAAATATCAGTATTATTAACACTGGCTATCAGGATTTTTTCATTTTTAATATTTTTTCTAAATGTCCAATAATCTCGACAAATCCACTAGCTCAGAAGATGACATTGATGATGGCATCGAAGAAAAAAGTCTAAATAATTAGAAATTTCGCACTTAACGTAGTGGTGTGTCAGAAGAGGTCTATGGAGAGTACAATCGAATAGAGGATTTTAAACCGAGAATAATTTTTAAATCTGCCACTGAGAAGGCATAGATTAGAGCTCGTCTGGAGAGACTATATTCATTCAAGGCGCTATCCTTGGCAGATTAGGAAATAGTGTTCGATTCGATGAGAATTATGACTTTCAAGTAATTTAAATATAAAATTTTTTAGAAAAATTGTTAGTAATCATGCAATATAAAATAAAAAAATCCTCTTAAATACATACAGAAATGCCTTATTTTTAAGATTTAGAAGACTATTTTAATGTTCTTTAGATTTCCTTGGTTTTTTTATTAATTTATCTAGTTTATCATCTCCACCACCATTATGTTTTCTTGATTTTTACTGACATTTTCATTCAATCTGGAATTTATTTTAAGGAAAAACGACAAAGTCATCATTCAAGGAGAAGAAGGAACATGCTTGTACATCGTAGAAGATGGTGAGTTAGACTGTTTCCGATAATCACCTTACACTTCAACTCCAACGTTTATCAGAACATACGGTCCAGGAGATTTTTTTGGTGAACTAGCTTTGCTTTATTGCTCTCCAAGATCTGCATCGATTACTTCAAAAACTGACTCTATTCTCTATGAACTCGATCGAGAAACTTTCAATGCTGTTGTCAAGAAAGCTTCCATTCATAGGAGAGGTTTGTACTTCAAATTCGTGAAAGATCTACATATTCTCAGTCATCTAACAGAGGACTATGAAAAGATTAAAATATCAGATTAGCTTGATTCCAAAGTGTTTGCTAAAGATAAAGTCATCATTCCTAAGGTGATGATATGATTTATTTGAATCTAAGCAAGATAATAGTAGAAAATATTATAAATCCAACATTCTTGAATCACTTAACTTCTATGAATTGTTTACCTTATTTGATCATTTGCAAAAAGGGAGATACAAATTCTAGCATTTTTTTCGTTTTTTCTGGTGAGGTTGAAGCAAAGATCGATGAAAAAGTATTGTTCACATACAAGCCTGGTGACCATTTCGGAGAAATACCCCTGCTACTTCATAAGCCTCAGCCATTCTCGTTTGTTGCGAAAGTAAAGTTATTTTGAAATATTGTTTGTTTTATCATGAACTGAATTCAAAAACACAGGACAATGAGACAACTGTACTGTAAATTAGTGAATAAGCTTACAAAAAGACATTAATCATCGTGGAGAAGATATTAATGGAGAAATTAGATATTTATTCTTAATATCTTTGACAAGAAACGAGGTTTTATTTTGAAATAGTTGAGAGAAATAAAAGATTTACGAAATTCTTAATTAAAAAACTTTCTATTTTTAGTGTAATTCTCGCCATATTGATCAATAAAGGGCAGACAATTAGAAGAAAAGAAAATAGGAATTTTTATTGTTAATTTTGGGATTGAAATGAAAATAAAAAGAACAGAAATTAATAATTAAATTTGTTGATTCTTCATGAATTATTTAAACTCATTGTATTCTCTTGATTTCTGCCGTTCATCGATTTCTGCATTCTCTCTTCAGAAATCAAAACCACATTAATTTTGATTATTAACACTATTGTCCAACATCTCCTTAGTTCCTTTACTTCCTGGTACCAATATATTCTACTGCTATTCAAGTTTTACAATTTCCTTCTTGAGCTCCTTGTATTCTTTGTACTCTCTCTCCACAGGTAAGACATCTTTATGGTACTTGATCTTCCTGTTGTGTGTCTTGTAGAATTCATCTTGATACACTTATAACTAATCCCTAAGAATACCACGCTTCTTTTTCATTGCAGCTATTTTCTATTCCATCACAACTGCCTAGACGAGAACTTGCTAGTTCTACGATTGCTATTACTATTAAAGTTAGTAAGCTACTTGCTATTATGTTATGATTTGATGCTAATTTGAAGGTTGATTTGTTAAATTATTAGCAAATCGATTATTCTGATTGTTGTTTTTCAGGAAATCATTTCGATTATTTCCGTCAGCTGTGCTTCCCCTTTGAATTTGTTACTGCTGGTTGTTCTACTAAAGCTACTAAAGAGGCTATGATTATCGAAGGTATTGTTTCCCTCCTACTCCTGTTGTAGCATTTATTTCAAGACTATTATCTCCATAGCTACTTTAGTGACTAGATAACCCTGTAGTCACGGATGTTTATGCTGATTATGCTATCGACGTGCTTGTGATATTCCCATTTTCATAGCTCTTTTAGATGATTTATTAGCCTGGGAAATTATTATTTCCTACAGGTTATTTTTGTGCATTTGTAGGCCTATCATTCTCGTTATTCACAGGGAGCTTCGACAGTGCTTATTTGATTCCTTTATAATAGACATAAAGAGGGCGCATTGGTTCTTTTTGATTTCTTTCGGGTTAAGTGTGGAAATAGTCTTCGAATGCTTAGTCATAAAGTTTCAATTCGTTTTTAACCCTTTTCTTTTCGAGTTAAAGCTGCTTGGAGTTCATTTCTTTTATTGCCCGCATGGATATTTTATGCTAATCAAGTTGCAATCTTTGCATTGCTTCTTCAAGTTTCTTTGGTGCTTCGATTTTTATCCAATCATTTTCAGAATATCCAATTTACTAATTTTGAATTTTATTTTCATTGATAAAATTATTATTAAAAATCGCTTTGGGATAAGTTTGCACTGGGAAAGTTGACTTAGATTGTGATCCTGTTGTTGATATTGATTATTTATATCCTGGATAATCATTTTCTGAAACTTAGAAGGAACCTAAATTGTGTAGTTGTTAATTTCTTTGGTTATTTAAATTATTAATATTTTGAATTTGATTTCTAGGATGCTGCAATTATTAGGATTGTTAATTAAATTATCCTTGCTAGAGATGCTCAAACGGTGAAGCTGCTGAGAAAGAAGAAGAACTAGTGCGGATCACATTAGTTGAGTCTCGCAAGAAACCATCTGGTCTTAAGAAGGATCCTTCTGTGCTTTTGATATTCTACAGAGAAGTGTTCAAGGACGATGTGGATCCTTTTGTGATTATGGTATCTTTGCTGATGTTTAGTTGGCTGATGTTACTTTAATCGAGAAGCTGAGCATTGGTTAGAGAGGAAGATGAGGAAGTTATCCCTCTTTTGTTGGTGTTGTTTTCGAGGATGTTGTTGCTGCCTAAGATTTGAAGCACATTACTATTGGTGTTACCCTTCGATAATAAAGGTTATTATTGTTGCTGCTGTCTATTAGTAAGTGAATTCACAGCAGATAAAGAAGATTGTACAGGCAATAGTTCTTGTGAACTCAATTAGTATTATTGCTATGACTGCTGCTATACTATATTTTGTTAGCTTTATTGCAACTGTTGCTATTTTAGCACAAGGTTTTTTATGCCACCGCTGTTCGCTACTGCATAATTGGTTGAAGGCGTCGTTGGCTTTGGGAGAGGTACAGCAAGAATATTGTACTTGGATTGATAGCGGAAGAGATCACCAACTGTCGAGGAGACGATTTCATTGAGAATGTCAAGTTCCATTTTAGCTGGGATATCTGATGTAGAAGCGATTTCTAAAAAAGCAATAGGAAGTGTCTCTTTTGATGCAGAGAGATTGAATTGTTGGTAATTTCGATTGTTAATGTTAAATTGAATAGGTATTATTTTTAGTTTGATTTCTTACTTTTATTTTCAAATACAAGTAGCTAACTAACTACTCAAGACCTATCCACCGTTAGCAACACTCATAAGATATCTCATTTGAATAAACATGACAAAATGATTTCTAAATTGAGATATTATCAACATTTTGTTGAGGCTTGTAGAAAGGGTGTAGAAAGGAAAAAAAACTTGATAATTATATAAAAATATATGAATAAAGCTGAGGAGAAGAAGGATAAAGGTGAGTAGATTTTACAGATATGAAAATGAAAGGGGGAGCGAGAGGGGAAAATTCAAAATAAGTTTAAGAATCAATTTTACTTTGCTTTCTTTGAGAAAGGAAAAAAAATAATTTAATATGAATACAGATAATGATATTAACATGCGAATGTATTAGTTTGACTGATAATTTTATTAAATTGTTTTTTGTCTTTAAAAATGATTAAAAAATACATTCAATTCTGTCATTTCTTAGACATATTATTTTGAAAATCTAATGAATTTCATTTTCAATAATGATGACCTTTCTAATTGTATAAATAAGAAGTGTAAAAATTATTTTAACAATGGATGTATTTAGAAAGATTAAGGAGATGTTTCACAACAAAAATAAGTTTCAAATAGATAAATCTAAGAAAATCATTTAATATCACAGGTAGTACCAACAAAAACAAAATATTTAACTCTTAAAAAATCATTAAAATCGTTCCACAAAACTAGGTACAAATCTTATTGATTTTCTTGGAAAAAACAACAATGCCATCACTTCTGAAATGGATTATCTGTGCAGCTTTACTCAGTTAGCTTTCCATAGCTGATCTATGTAATACCACTGATACAGACGATTGTGCAACTTGCTGCAAAGGAGATACTGATGGGTCAAAAGTGTGCATTACAGATATTTTAAAATGCGCTCTGAATCCTAGTACAGATTTTGGAGTGCTAGTCACCATCCTTATCATTATTGCATCTTTCGTGATAGGTAATCGAGAGAGGATAATATTGAGAATAAATATATTGTGTTAACTGAATAAATATGATCTCTATTTCATTATTTTTCTTAAAAAAACAAAAAAGAAGACTTAGAAATAAATGCTTTTAATATTTTTATAATCAGACTTGCTATTCCTTTCTTTTTTTGCTTATTTAACTTTAACTTAGGCATTCCAATCGTCTTATTTATAATCGATAAAATCCTCTGCAGCAACATACCCTCCTGCAAGATGTCGATTTGCGAATGTCTTGCAAACTATGTATGCTACTGGTGCTGCCTTTCTGGAGAGAAACCTCCTGTTGAATTTGAAGATGTAAATTTTAATTTTTTCTTCTTTTTGATAGTGGTTCAGAAATAACATAAACAAAGATGAGCAATAACATAATATTTATGCTAATGCCTTAGGTAGAAGAGTAAGAGAATTTAGATGCAGCGAAAAAGAAATAAACTGCTAAAGTCACTCCTGAAGCTAAATGATTTGGATTGATTCCAGACATAGATTTGTAAAACAAAAATAAAGGGTTTGTAATATTGACAAGGTATGATAATAGTCCAGATAATTTAGGAAGGTTAATTTGAAGAAGGAGAATCACTGTCAAATATGTTAGATATTTTGTAGTTAATGTGTTAACTTATTATTTGCATTGTGACTATTTCGTTCAACATTTCCCTCTAGCTTCCTTTGATGGTATTTTTTTACAATTAATTTCCTTTCATTTTTAAGTTGGATTTTCTCCTATTTTTTTCGATGAAGAAGCCTTAACAACTCCTTCTACCTATTTGTTCAATTTCTCATCGTTCCTGAGATTTGTCTCTTCGATAAACTTTGTTGTGATTAAACTCACTAAAAGATTAATTTCCTCTTCCATTTGATATTTTCTTTCAGAGTAATCGTTTTTCATGAATTACATTTATTTTCTGCTTATGTCTAATTCCTTCTTGAGCTTCTCTACTTCACCTTACTAATATTACTTAATCATTTCAAAATGTTAGAATCTAAACTAATTTCTTTCCACTGTAAAACCCAGTGAATAAACAAAAATAACAATTTACATCAATATTTGCTCCAGTTTATTTGATTTCTTTGAGTTTCTTGCATTCTTCTGAAATCACATCTAGTTACGCTTTAAGAGCGCTCATCTCATGATGCTGTTTTTCTTCTTTTTTTTGTTTTTCATCTTCTGCTTTTTTCTCTGCATCTTCAAGTTTCTACAAGACAAAAAATATCCATTAATCATTCTATTCAAGTTGTTTCTGTCAAAAATACCTTTTCAGAAGCATTAAGACGATCTTAAATATTATTTTTTTCTTCTTAAAGTTATGCTATTTACTTTAACGAATCAGATATCGATGCTTTCTTCGCATTTTCCAATTAAATCTTCTTTATTTACTCTCTAAGTTTTTCATTTTCTAGCTCAAGTAACTCATAACTCTCCTGTAATTCTTGCACTTTCAAATTAGCTTCTTCCATCGACACTAAATCATTGTTATCACCTTCATAACCTTCTTCATATCCCTCACCATCAATAACCTTATTCTATTCCATTTCTTAACCTTCCCCTTCATTTCCTTAATCATTCACATTATCTTATTGATTTGTTTTCTGAATATTTCCTTCTTCTTCCTCTTTTTTTACAAGAAATTAACTTGTTTTCTATTCGGGTGATTTCTCATCAGCATGAGCTATTTTCTTCTAAAATTATTCTGATTTCGGATGCTTTTGCATTCTCCTGTATTATTCGTGTCTCTCAAGCTGCAAAACCATTTCATTAAAATCAGAAGATAAGTTCTTTCTCGGTGTAGAAGGCCGCTTCTTTTCACTCCCCTTAAGTTAAATTTCTTGAATTTTTTTGGTAAGATTTTTTATCGTGTCTTCTTGTTTCGAATATACCTGCATAGATTCATTCAAATCTGCATGAATCTAAGTGCATTCTTCTTCTTTCTAACTCAACAATTCTCGTAATTCCAAATTAACTTCGAGTATTTTGTTCGATTCAATTTTTCTTTATGTATTATCTTCTTTATCTTATAATTTTTGCTACAATTCTTAAGTTTTCTTTCGAAATTCTTCAGCTAATTTCTCCTATTCAACAGCCCTTTTCTCTAGCAGTTTATTTTAATCACTCACAGTTCTTACCATTTCCATCATCTTATCGTAGTTTTTGTACTTTTCTAACTTTTTCTCCATATTTTACATTTCTTCCTTTTTTCAACACAAAAATTAAACCAATATCAGTTCAGGTAATCCAAGAAAATTTCTTGCTTTCTCATCCTAAATTTTACCTTGAACAGAGCAACTTTTTCATTCTATGTGCTTTTTTATTCATCAATAATTCTATTCAACTCACTTATCCTAATAGTCTTGCTCTTCATTTCTATCTTTATTTCTTCAAACGAAGTTTATCCAATCGAATTAAAGAATTCCTCCCTTGACCTAGCCTATTTATCATTAATTTTTTCCATCTTATCCACTTCCTCTTCAAGAAACTTAATCCGCTAATAAAGATCTTTGATTTCTTATCCTGAAGCTTCCAAATTCCTTTTTTCATTAGTTAACTCAGATTCAAGCTCATCGATGCGATTTAGTAGTTCTTTCTCGCCATCAATATTTCCATTTTTTATTTAAATCTCAGAATTACCCTAAATACTTTAATCTTTTTCTTCTTTGTAACTTGAAATCTTCCCATTGTCGACAATGAAAATATCCGTTGCTCCTTTTGTTATTTCATCGAAATCTGTGTTCAAAGTGCATTTATTCTCGTCGCAACTGTTCAGTAGTTTCTTCACAAAATGGCTTAAGAGTTCTTAGTCGATTTCTTCAAGCTGCATAATAGCTGTGATCATCTCAGTTTTGGCATCAGTTGTCAGAATACTTGATAAAACTGTTTCGACCTATGGCATAAATATTTAACAATTTAACAAATAAATACTCTTGTCTTAGATCTCTATTTTTTTGAAAACGTGCTAATATTTACAAGTTTTAGCATCGTTGGTTTGCTGTTCTCTTAGAATATCTCCAAAAACTCAATGTCTTCAACGTTGTGAGATAGATAATCTTGCGAGTATGTCTACACAGCATCAAACAGTAAGTTCATATTCTTGAGAGCATATGCCCAATTGTCTTTGCATTATTCCACTGTGTAAAGCTAAGATTCATCCACTCGGAATTGTTCCTAAACACTGCAAAGTTTGTTTACATTATTGTAAATGCTTTCAACAATCAATAGACTTAAACATAAGAGTTAAGTTTATCGTTTACGCTCGATTAAACAACTACGACAGCAGTATTCCATCTTTCAAATCTAAGAATTCATGAATATCTTTGTCACTTTCACTTTTCTTTGTGTTCAACTTATTGGCCTAATATTTCGAAGCAATTCAATGATTTCCATAGATGATAACTAGCTTATCATATTAGCTTAAAGTACCCATTTGACGATAGCTGCGAATATCTGCTCATTTGGATCAGCATTCATCTTTTATCTGCAGGATCACTCAAAAAATTTTTAAAAATAATCAAAAAATCTTCTTAATTTTCGAAGAATAAAACTATGAAAATTCATATCGCTAGTAGCATTTATCAATTGATTGATATTTTTTTATGAAATTAAACATAGACAGCCAATGCGACGAGGTTGTTAGTTTGTTTGATTCTTCCCATACAACATAAAAAAAGGAAAAATTGATTTTTATTATTCAAGAAGCATTTCATTATTTTTTTGTTTAGTTTTGCTTTTAAAGTATGAGCTTTTCACAAATAGGATTGATTATTGAGTTTTTTAGATAAATTTGCTAATAAACTTGAGTAAATGAGTCTAAAACTAGCAATAATAAAGATAGGAAGTATTTAATTATTCTTTTAAACACTTTTATTATTTACAAGCATTCTTTTACAAATGTGAATAAAAATAGTATAAAAATCCGCGTCATTGCCTTTGGTGAAATGCACTCCTCTACAGCAAAAGTAGTATTTTATGAATATTAATCCCATCAAGGAATTGCTATGTTTTTGTTCAAGGAGAAGTTTTAAAATCGAGGCAGAAGAATAGAGAACATCTGCGTGATTGGAATAATTTTAATCGAAGGTGACTACTTCATAAGTAGGTTATTCTCATCAGTAAAACATCAAAGTCAATGATAAAGTGATCGCAATTTTATAACAAAAATTAAGTGATAAAAAATAACCTTCTTGAAAGATACCAACGCTACAAGGAAGTATCCTAAATTCTTATGAATAGTTTTCTGGATAAAAAGAGCATCCAGGAGATCACAAACATCTTCCGCTAGAGAGTGCTCTACTAGCTAGCTTCGTCGAAAGATCAAGTGCCTGATATTACAGTCCCTCAATAAGATAAAATCAACAGATTCTTGGATTGCTACCAAGTACATTTTCATGATTATCTCATAGGTGAAGATACATCCTAGCACATGGACTTTTATCGCATTCTGTCTAAAGAAATCAAAGTATTCAACTTTGGGAAGGCTTAGAAGTTTCGAAAAAGTCATTATGATGGGGTTTACATTATTCTAAAAGGATCGATTGAAGAAACCATCATGGAACCCACCATTGACAACCATATTCTTCGATTTTCACCTTCAACCAAGCTGATCAGAGGAAAAAAGCGCCCTTCAGAGTAGTTCCGCATGTCAAGTATTGTGAACATGGTAGTTGGTATGAATAGACTGCTATCATGTTCAAGTAAAGATTCTTTGCAATAAATCAATGAAGATTCGAATATTTGTGAGCCAAATAGTCCAGATAAAGGCCCATAATCTAGGTTTAATAAAGTACATGGGTTAATTAATAAGGAATCGATGTATTCAACACCAAAACCTCAAGAGAGCAACTAAAAAATGGAAATTGTATCACAATTACAACATCCATAAAAAATTGAAACTACTTATGCTCAGACACTCATAAAAGAGAATTCTAATAGTAGAAGCAGTAGTGAATTCTCAACTCCCGCGAAAGATTTACAAAATCATGAGAGAATTTTTGACAAAGATCCTCCAAAGAATTTAGTAAATCACTTGAGTTTCGCTAAACTTCCTGGAAAATTACATACAATATCTTCGTAAAAGGCTTTTTTTGGAAATCCAAGTACATAAGTTGCAGAAACCAGCCCGATTCCTTAGATAGCTACGTTTCTAGGTCAGAATGAAAGTTCAACATTTTCAGAATCAAATAATGAGTAAAATATCTAACAATTTACTTAAGTTGGAGGTCCATTACAGTAGCCATCTTAGATTACTTCAAATTTATCTTACCGTTAAGGAAATTCCTTCGCCTTCAAGCCGAATGGATCTATATCTCGTTAGTAGTCCTCCATCATGTTAAAATAGCCATTTTCATTTATGGATAATGCCAAGAGATCTCATAAGATATTCTATGCAGGTGAAGCTGTGAATTTAACGAAAGTCTCCGAATAAGAAAGAAAATATTCAACTAGTGAAAGTGAAGACTCCATTTATCTGTACATCAGCAAGAAGAGCATGCAGCGAGCTTTCCATGAGCAAATCAATCAATTGTAATTCAAGACTAGTGTGCTCGAAAAGGTCTTTCATAATGTGCCACCTAATAAGATCTTGAAACTATCTTATCATATGTATGAGCGCGTTCTCTACAAAAACTAGCCTGTGTATAATATCGGTGAAATTCAGCCTTTTTTCGCTTACATAATCAAAAGTGGAGAGGTGCAGATTTCAGAAGACATCAATGAAAGTTCAGATATTCAAAAGAAAGGGGGTATTAGACAATCATAATAAGATAATAGCCATGGTATTACCAAAAATGCTTCTGAGAATAATTTAAAGCATGGTAATCCTGAATGTGTCTTTGGAGATGATGGAGTCAGTACAAATACATATAATAATAATACTCTTCTTGACATAGTCCATTCTGATGCAGGAGAGTTACAAGAGCTATGCTTAAAGAAACTCATAAGGCCTAAGACATCACTGAACACTTGGAAAACAGATTAAAATTTCAAGGAAGTGCTCTGCAGCGTAGGTGAATCTGAAATATTTGGTTTGGAGGAGTTAGTGAAGAAAAAGGAAACACGATATATGCGTGCGATTGTGTCTTCTTCGAGAGCTGAGTTCTTTGTGCTACCTGCTGAACACTTCAATACTTTCTACTAAACTGAAGCAGATTCAATAAATCTGTGGTTCAAGCAAAAAGAATTGTTTTACGAGCAACAACGAAATCTGCTAAAAAGAATGAAAATGAAACCTACTTTTACGCCCTCGCAGCCAACGAATCAAAAGTAGCTTTTTAGAGATATGAAGAAAGAATGTGAGCATCTCTTCCAAGAAGATGAGGATATGTTTGAGTCGAAATTAGATTCACTGTAGAAGAATAACTTGCTTTCACTGACGAAGTTTGGGTAATATAAATCGTACACAGAAATGTAGCACTAATTAATCAACTAGGATGCACGCAATAATGGTAATACTGTAGGTAGTTAGCCATTTTTAACAACTGGAGTGGCTCAAAATACCAACTAATACTCCTAGAAACTTGGTTCGACTTGCATTTCCTTAAGTAATTTACCAGAAGATGATGAATAGCCGAGCTATGGTAAAAGACAAAGCAATCAAGCTCAAAAAGCACAAAATATTATTCCCAAAGGAGATTCCTTAAAGTCTCAAGAGCAACAACAAGTATCAGCTCCAGGAACCATAACATTGACACTTTCATAGAAGAATCAAGGTATCAGAAAAACTTAAGCAGAAACAGCAGCCAACAAGCCTTCTGCAACGGAGACTCTCCGTTCGAAAAGTGAAAGATCAATCGAGAGCAAACTTTTGGTTGTGATCAAAGATCATCATACCTTTACTAAAGCAGAAAACCAAGGTAAAGTGAAGTTTTCTAACCCACTAGATGATCCTTAAGATATAGATATCCACACCGAATCTACAATGCCTCAAGGATAAATTAAAACTAACGAATACATCAGCAGTAATTTTACAGGTGTAGGATATGCCACTTTAGCGAGTTAACCTCATCTGGGACGGATTTACAACATGGTTAAAGATAACAAAGCCATAGCGAAGTAGCAGCTGCAATGTTTAGGTGGAGAAGTTAATTTTAAACAGCCAATTTTTGAAGAACTCAAATCTGACAACTTGAAATAGGCCCTGAAATATGTCCACAAGCATAAACAGCTGCTGGAAGCTAGACTCGAAGGGCGTGAAGGAGGATCATCATCATCACCGGAAAGATTCAAATCAGCTCGAGTTTTAACTTCAACTTAGAATTCGATCTAAACATAACTGCATTCGGCTAGGGGAGATCAATATCATGGATTGCTCAAGAAAATGCATGATTTGGAGAATCACAAAGAATAATAGATCTAATTATCTTAGACACAATAGGCCTTTGGGAATAATAACTAAACAGGTCGTTCAGTTTCATCTACTGCTTCTGTAAATAATAAGTTGAATCCGCATCTTCCTGTCAAGACAATTCATTCGAGAAATTCATTGTAAATCATATCTTCAAGCAGAATGCCTTGTTTCACAAGTGAATCTTCGTTTTCATCTGCTCAAATCGGATAATCTACTTAAGACATCAATATCCATATGCGATATAAGCGACAAGTTGAGAAATAATCAAAGCCCTATTTAGCAAGAACTCTTAATAAATTAGAACCACCTCATGAAACGCAGAAATCATTCTTAAATACCAATAATACGCATATTAATAGCAATGAGGTTCAATTAAAAGCCAAGAAACCTAGCAACTTCTTAATGAACTCGCTATTTTATTTCCCCAACAAGACTTCTCGCTGAGATTATTATTATTTTTTGAATCACAAAAGATTTAAAAAATTATTTGGGAACTTCTAAATTAAGCAGAAATAAGATGAAAAATATTTATTTGTTTCATAAGAACAATTTGAATAATTGTAAATTAATTCCAGTGAAAAATTCATTGAATGTGATAGATGTGTGTCTGTGTATGCTTTTATTGTGTAAATTACAGTTGGGGAGAGGGAGATGGAGTAGTTAGTTGTTAGGGGGCTCATTTGAGTTTGAAAATTACAAATGAAAAGACAAAGAGATGCGAAGGGTTTGGGCATTTGTAAAAAACGAAAAAATTAGTAGAAACAATAAATAAAAGGAGAAACACACAAAGCATTTAAGCTGTCGAGTTAACTGTAGATTCTTGTTGTTACGAGCTGTCAAAGAAAGAGAATATGAAGAGCTACTCTGAGTTGGTAAGATAGTAAGAGGTGAGAATGCGATAGGGGTATTATTAACCTTCAAGCACCACTGCTAACCCTCCAGTTTCAAGGCAACCCTAACAAGTACCCACAACTGCCAATATGCAGCAATAATAGCAATAATAATAAGCAGCCATAGCTCCAGTGTCTTAGTCAAGCGTTGCCTATTAAAATTAGAATCCAATAAACCACTCCCGAAGCAATTCGATTTCCGCAAAACCAATTCGGCAATCTGAACGAAAAAACAGCATTACTTCAGCGAATATTACTTCTGCTGCTCTTTCCAACAAGCCTACTAATAATACTAATTCGTCAAGTGTGCAATATCAACAGCAATAGTTTACACCTACAACATCTGCGTAGCAATCGATTCCTTCTAATCCATCGACTTGCCATTCGTACTCCAATTCGATTTCATATGCAGAGAATTCTGCTGTTGTGAATAGACCAGTTGGATCAATATCCTAGCATTCTTCGCCTTCTTCAATACCTCCTAGTAATGTTAACTCTATGTACTAAGGGAGTTACCATTTGTCACATAAGAACTCTCTAGCTGACCAAGGAGCACTTCAACGTCTACTGAAAAAATAACAACAACAACAACCTTAATATGTTCAATACCCTCCTCCTTCTGCTGCATACTCTCAGCCTTAGAGATATTTCTAATCCCCTGATCGCAGTGCAGATAGTTCCTCTCGTTCCCCAAATACTCGCTCATAATTGCCTATCCATTCAGGATCAGGATAAATTTCACCGTTTTAGTATTCAAACTAGCAATCTCAGCAGAATTGCAATCTTCCACTTCCATAAAAGTAAGAACCGCAGCAGCTAATTTATTATTAGCCCCAAAATACAGCTTCGTCCTAGTAAAAGCAACTCCAATAGCAGCAACAAGAACAAAAATAGCAGAAATTAAACGTTTCTCTGAATAACTCCAGTCTCAATCATAACAATATTTCTAGTGTCTCAGCGATTCAAGGCTAACCACAGCAGAAGCAAACCAATCAGCAGTAGCAGTACCTGTAGCAATAAGCCTTACCTGCAGGATCTGAGAAGAAACCAATATCTTTTTTAAATTATCTTCTCCTGAAGGAGATATCTCAGTGCGGGAACAACTCCAATCGAAGTAAACAAGAGCTCAACACTCATTAAAGAAACAAATCAACTAGCAACCCTATTAATAGCAATAACAACAGCCTCGCTAACATTTCAAATGCTGACATCAGCGTCAATTTGAATCTAAATAACATGAATGGCATAAATCCAGACAACTAAGTTAAGATAAATTAGATGAATACTCCTTCTGGGAGACATTTCCCGTAAGAACAACTCGGCTCATCTACATCAGTTCTCTCCAAAAGACAAAGTGTCTATTCAAATCACAATAATAACAGCTCTGTAAGTTATGCAGAAGTCATCCAACATTAGCCTAGTTCCTACGAGTTATCTCAATAAAAATCTTCTGCATATGACCTAGTATCTTCTTCTTCGAAACCGATATCTTATGAGTTTTAGCAGCAAAAGCAAGCACCTTATGTTATCGAACAAGAGTCCTCTTCCTTCGCTTCGAGATATTCTAACTACCTGCAATAATAACAACAACAGCAATAACCACAATCTCAAGTTTCCTCACACTCGCGAAAGGTTTCTTTATCGCCTTCGCAACCACCATCACCGTACAGTCGGCCTAGCAATATTTCAGAGAATTAAAACAATCCAGCTTTTCCCGAGGGTCCTTCAAATAATTAAAGTTATGCTTCATTTGCATAGAAACAAATTGCTAATACACCTACAAGTGCGAATAGGGTCTAATATTAGCAGTAATCATATCAGGTTCTGTAGAAAAACGAGAAGAGCCCTTCAAGAGGAGCAGCAACAACAGCTTCGAAACCTTAGCCCATGCACTAATTAGCTGAAGATCTCAAAGTCATTCCATCTTGCTCATCGAAGAACAGCTTTAATTTTCATTATGTTATTGGCAAAGGTGGATTCGGGAAAGTCTGGAAAGTCGAACATCGCAAGACACGCTAGTTGTTCGCTATGAAGGAAATGTCCAAGAGTTTGTAAGGAAAACAGGATTTAATCAAGTGGTTAGAGTTATTTAAAATTGTTTGTATTGGTTAGGGTGATTACAAAGAAGAGCGTGAACTCTGTTATGAATGAAAGGACACTCCTTTCGGAGCTTAAACATCCGTAAGTAGCTTTTACTTTGACACATAAACGATCTTGGATGTTCTAAATTGTTTTTGTTTTTTTGCAATCTTTAAAATAATAGGTTTTTGGTGAATATATTCTATGCGTTCTAAGATAGAGAAAACCTGCATTTAGTCATGGACCTGATGCCAGGAGGCGATTTAAGATATCATATTGGCAGATAGAGAAGATTCTCAGAAGAATAAACAAGTAAACAATAAGCATTTTTAGTTTAAAATCAAACCCTTGGGTTAGTTGAAGCAACTCTACAATTGTTTTTTTTTACACTTTTTCGCTAAAAATAGGATTCTTTGTAGCTTGCATTTTCTTGGGATTAGAGTATCTTCACAACAACAATATCATCCATCGAGATATAAAACCAGAAAATCTAGTCTTAGACAGTAACGGATACGTTCGATTGACTGATCTAGGTATCGCAAGGACTTGGAAACCAGACAATGCAAATGACACCTCAGGCACTCCTGGATATATGGGTAAGAAATCGAATTAAAAAAGAAAATAAATATTTATTCTTTTGACAGATAATAAATTGTATTTGTTCGATTTAAAATAGCACCTGAGGTAATGTGCAGATAACCACATACTTTCGCGGTAGACTATTTCGCTCTTGGAGTGCTCGCTTATGAGTTTATGCTTGGAAGGGTAACTAACTAGCTTGTTTGATTATTTAGGGGAGGAGGGGATTATTTGCTTGATAATTTATGGATTTTATAAATATAAATGAATGTTGCAGAGACCTTATCTTGGGAGATCTAGAAAGGAAATCAGAGACTAAATCCTTGCGAAACGAGTGTAGATCAAGAAATAAGAGATACCAGATGGTTGGTCGATAGAAGCTGCGGATTTCATCAACAGAGTAATAATTTGAATTTATGAAAAATGATTTTTTTTGACAAACTATTTAAAATTTTCTTAGCTGATAGAAAGGAAACCAGCGAATAGACTTGGAATAAATGGTCCAGCTGAAGTTAAGAATCATCCTTGGATAAGAAATTTTCCTTGGGAAAAGCTACTCAAAAAGCAAATCGAAGCACCATTTTTACCCGTAAACAGAATAATTCAAAAAACGAAGATTTTAGGTTAAATTTGTATTAATTGTCTCAAGGCAAACGAAGACAATTTCGATTAGAAGCAGCAAATCACAGTGGAAGATGAGTAGAATGCTGAGTTAATCTAATAGAATGCGATGCTCCTTAAGCGGTCATCTGTTCAAAGTAACAAAACAGAAACAAAAGCAAAAATAATGAAAAATAGTTTTAGAATAATTCAATGAATAAATCAATTTTATTTATTTCCAAGGCCTTTTCACTGGATACAATTATGATGGCGGTGCTCTTCAAAAAGAAACTCAATAGTTGCAATAGTAACAACAACAGCAGCAGCAGCAATAACAACATTTTATCCAATAGCAGTAACAGCCATAGTAATACGCTTTCTAGCCAGTTTCTGCTCTTGCTTCTCCTATTACTGGTCCATCAAATGCAAATCAACTATCATATCATCTCCACAACAACCCATCCTCACACTAAATATCACCACCTTCTTCTTCATAACATTTACAGCAATCATAACACTAGCAATTTATTAATCCTAGTCCTCCAATAGTTAGCGGAATTTCAAGTCAACTAAGCACTCCAACGTATCTAGCTAATTAAAATCCTTTTAGTTAACGCACAGCATTTAGAAACACAAACAGCAATAACAATAGTTTGAACTAAAATAGCAGCCTTCTGTACTAAGAAAAAGATAATTCCAACAATAATAATTTTGATTATGCAGCTGAAACGGCATCGAAATAAAACAACTGCAATGCCTTCACTAATGGGATTTATCCTAGAAGCAATATCAACAGTAATAACAATAGTGCTTCGTCAAGCAGTAGCCGTTTGTAAGTTAATAATTTCATCAAACAAGCGTAAGATAAGGAGAATTATCAGCCTCCTTCTCGATTCACTTACGACGAAGCGTTTTGAAAAGTGAATCAGAGAGAAAGAGTGAAAGTGATAAATCCATCCACACAGAAGGAACACTTATTTGTAGTAGATTTTTTAAAAAAATTTGTTTCCTGAATTTTTGTTCTTCTCATCCATATATCTTGAAAATAGTCTTTAATAAATACATGTTGTGCATAGTTTGACGATGTTTTGATTGATAATGTACTTTACTGTGTGTGAAGTATTCATTTCGGAAACAATAAACAATTCAAATAATTAGCAACTGAATGATTTTACAACTTAACTTGATATTTATGTGCGAAGCATTCTGAAATGGTAATATTCATTGAAGATGCTCTTGATAAGAAAGAATATTTCCCAATTTATTGTTATTTTAAACTTAATGCTGATCCATTTCTTTAACTTTTCTTCAAATTTTAAAGTGAGCAGGATGTAATTACAGAAAATTGAACTAAATTAGTAAAAAATATTTTAAATATTTTCTCTTTAAAGGTTATTTTGTTACATAAGAAAGCTGGAACAACAATAAACAAATATATTCTTTTTTGAATAAGAATAATTATCACTCAGGAAAGGAATAAAGAAAATGAGAAAGAAGAGAAGAAAAACAAAGGTATTACAACAACAACAACAACAAAAATGATTTATTAATTATCATTATTAATCTCTGACGAAATAGCCTCCTTCATCCTCAGGCATTGCCGACGAAGCAATCGGAAAGAAGTTCTTTGATTTTTCTTTAGGTGAACCAATGTAACTATTAGGCTAACTTGTTAAGATTTAGATATTTTTGTTGATTCTCTAGAACATTTCGATTTCTTTCTGTTAATATTCTGAGAATTAAGTTTAAAGAAACCCAGCTTTTTATTCAGCGAGCTCATCGAAATCCATTTGATTCAGTACACTCTACTTAATCGTGAGTATCACAAGTAGACTCTTAATAATAGATATTAAATTGAGAGCGATTGACAATTAAACCTAGCAAAAGTACAAATAAACAAAATGAGTTAAATAATGAATAAAGTAAATAATCTAATTCTTACTGATGACGAATTGGATGAGAACTGTTTCAGCGAGTACAACAGCTGTAGAATTATCTAAGGTAGATCGCAATAGATCACTTTAGTTATCTTATTGAAGATTTTTTTATTTATAGTTAATCCAATCGCTTGCTTCGGGAGTAGCATCCTCACAATGAAGTTATCAGTAATCCTTAAGACATTGTGTGGACTAATAACATCCAAGAGATTAGACAGACCTTCGAGAGCACCTAAATGAGCAAGTTCATACAGTTTATTAATATTTTTAAAGAACAAATTGGAATAGGAATTTTTTTTCATTGCTCTGAATAAAAAGAAAAGTTCAGTGGATTTGTTCAAGAATATTATGACTACTGCGAGGATCCCTATGATTGTCTCTTCATTGTTGAAGGCGATGATTATGAAGGACATATCCTAGTAGGAATCGAGCTACGCAAGTACACTAAAAATTGATTGCTGGAAGAAGATAATATTTTTATAACTGAAAATCTCGATATTCATGAATGTTTCTAAGAAGAAGTCACTGATTCGGGATACAAATGTGTTCTAGTGGACTAAACATAGATCGGGGATGAGATGTCTTGTGAGATCGATTACGCGCTTGAGAAGAAAGATCTCAAAGATAAAACTCAATCCAGCGTAGGTTCCGAAGAAAAAATGCATAATATATGATAACCCAGATTTGTCGAGCGGTCCAAGATGAAGAAATGCCAGCAGCGGGCAGAATAAGAAAATAATTAGGAGTTAGCATACTATGAGAAGGTTAAAGAAGAGAACAGTCCTCGTTGAGGTAGCTAAGACTTCATCGAGTACATTGATGGACTCATCGTATTTAAAGTAATTGTCAATGTCTACAAATATGTCAGCTATGGCGTACATGCATTTAAACAGGAAGGATTTAACTGGCTGTCTCGTTTCCGATGCGATGTTTTTATAGAAATATTCTCGAAGTGCAAAGGACAATGATGTGCTGATGAACATTAAAGAATCAAAACTAATATCTCCTTTAATGAAATAGTCGTTTTAATAGCATATCATGTAGACTGCTTTCAAACCATTCACTGAGAAATGCTCGATGTCTAGTGTACTAGGTGGCATGCTTTTGAGTTTCACGATTTCGTCAAATTCTGAGCATCCTTTCGCTGATTTGTAAAAATAATTGCAAGTTATTTTATTACTACTACTATCTTTGCTCGTATTTCTGAATACACTTTTGGCCTGATTTCCAGCATCATTGTCTTGCCTAGCTGGGCTTAGATTGTCAGCGATATTTTTGTTTCCGATCATTTATTTAACTTTCATGACTAATGCAGTTGTCTTGCTATTTCTGGTTGGAATGGAAGTTCTTAGATATTCAGTTTAAGCCATTTCATTGCTGTCTTTTTGAGTGCTTGTATCTCTTGGTTTGAGTTAACTGAACAGCGATTAGGCGACTTTAGATATTTTTTTCTGCGATGCGAAAATGTTCTTTGCTTTCACGAACGCTTTTTGTATTCGCCTTGCGTCGGTTTCACTCAGAATCAAGAAAGGAGGAAGCTGTGGGAAAAATTAAAAAAAAAGATTATGTGAAAAGGTCTGTGTGAATTTGTGATATCAATACCCTGATGTCTTTAGCGATGAGCTCCCATGACGAAGAGAACGACGACGAAGAAGCCTCTGCGATGAAGATAAAAAACTCGATGAGAAAATCAATAAGATCCTTATGAGGCTAAAACTAGCAGACTTGCACAAGGAAATGATAAAGTGCATTTCCAACATAAAGGGAGTCTAAATCTCTAAAAATCGCAGCAAGCTAGCTATTAAATGGGAATTTCTTATCAAGAAATATATTGTATTGTCGAGATAGCAGTTTAAGATTGGAAGAAGTGTAGTCCAACGCAATGTGGGTTTGCATATCGATTTTAGATTAATAGAGTCGTTTTGTGAAATGTTGGAATTGTTTCCATAAATCAATTTAATGTTCATCCGTTTCGCCTGTGCCGGAGAAAAATAAATGTTCATTCCATTGATTCACCAGCATTTATTTGTGCTTAACTGGGATATTATTCGTATATTAATAGTCCTCGTTTTCATATTTTCCTGAATAGTTGCTTTAATCATCATAATTTTCATCAGGATTGCGAGCAATTTCGTTTCTTTCTTTTAGTGTATCCCCGTATAATTTAAGACTCAAGTACTCTACCCGCATGCTGCTTAGTTTATAACCTAATTGTGAGTTCTATTATTATGGTTTGCGTTATGAAAAGGGTGTATCATTTTCACTCGATTGTTTCTGGAGTGTTTGATTTCCTTGTGAAAACATCGATGGAATACTTTTATATGCGGTGTAGCTGCTTTTCTTCTTCAACAAAGTGTTGCCTCTGTCAAGGGTTTTTGCGGTATTATTATTATTGCTATTAAAAGCAATACTCGGGATATCAGGTTTTATTTTGTTCTCAGGGATTCCTTTAGTTTCTTGGATTACCTCAGTTTTTTAGGTTTATGTTTTAAGGAAAATTATTGATGGAGCATCTTTGAATTGGAATCCAAAGCGGACTTAGGTGTTTAATTCTTAATATTCATTGGATGAGCAGATTATTTCGTTGAGATCAAGCAGAGATTCTGTGTAGGAGCTCTAGAGACGGAAAATATTAGCCGTTGTAGAGTAATCTTCAAAAATTAGAATTTCTTTGAGATTATTGAAATTTTTATTTGCTATGCAGGTACGCACAAACCCATCGATGACTTCTTTGTTGTTGATCAAATCGCTGGAAATGTCGGAGAAGGAGAATTCCTAAAGAGACAAAACTTGATATTCCCTTGTAGCGTCAATGATAAGTTAGTTAAAAGGGTGATTGGAGTCTTCTGTTTCTTTTTTGTCTAGTTTTTAGGTTTCTTTATCGTTTTCATTGGTGATAGCGTTATCGTTGTGAAATTAGGAATCATCATATTATCTGTTTGAATTGGAGTGATCACCTGCTGCTGGGTGGTTATTTTCTTGGGAAATAACTGAAGAGAATCCTCCCTTAGAAGAATTATTATTTGCATTTGTTGGTTTAGTTTATTGCAATGCCTCCAAGAGACTTTTCAAGACTTCTGCATTAGCAGTGGCATTCTTTTTTTGTAGAATCTCATATTCTTGCAAAGCAGCAAAATACTAAAAGGAATCCAATGCATCGAGTAAATCTTGAACATAATTCTACTCGAATCTCACTAAAGAGCGGATATTCAACGTTTCTAGATTCTTGAAGATATACAAGAGATTGCAAACAAACGCTCGGACTTCTTGCGCTGAGATGCAGTTTCTTGATAGATTCAGTTTTTTAATGGAGTAATTTAGCAATCTCTTTCTTCTCATGATTTCGAGTTCTTGCATGAATTTATGAGATAATTTACGAGAGTTCAAACACCCACTGAGATCAATATCGACTAATTATTCGAATTAAGAGAAAAGAAACATCGAGCAGTGGTTGTACTCCGAAAAGGCAAAGGAAGACTCAAAGTTGTAGAAGGGAACTTTCTCGAACAAAAAGTAGCAGTCAGTCATTTACATTTTCTTGACTTTACCTAATTTAGCGATATGCCCGTAGCGCAGATAATTATGAAACAAATCAATTTCTTTGTTGTTGTTTAAGTCCATTTCGCTGAAATCAACTTCCTACAATTTCTCCAGCTAAGCTAACGCTTTAAATAAATTCAATGTGCCTTCTTATTTACTGAATGTCATGCCTCTGATTTTTAGCACTTCCAGCTAGATTGAATCGAGTCCTTGTTTATTTAAACCATAACTAAATTTACGCTATTTTTCTTCATAAAACGCTGTGTGCGAGATGTTAAGGATCTTCATGATTTTATAAGCACTTATGTAGGCGCCTAGATCTTGGAAGAATTGTGGACTTAACCCTTTGTTATCTGAGATGTCCAGATCGATAAGATGTGAAAGATGATTAGTAGTTTACCAAGTGCTCATTCTCAGATTGAATTTCCTGTCATTAAGAGAGCATGAACTGAGGTTTAGTTTGGTGATTTTATCGAGAATTGCTAAACGAGGACCATCTGAAAAGTTAATGTACTCATTCTTGGACATGTCTAATGAGCGAACTAATTAAAAAAAAAGAGCAAAGTAAAAAAATCATCAAAATATTGGAAACTAAAAAGGATCTGAAGAGTCAACAGACATATGTAATACCTGTGAATTTTGATGTAGAAGATGCTTATATATCTACAATAGCTTAAAATAGCTACTCCGAAATAGCTGAAGACATAATCGAGATCAAATGAATCTAGGGATTCGTTAGCAAAGAATGAATTGCATTTGCAATTTAGATGAAATAATTTTGCTCATGAAGATCACGTAAATGAATATTCGCGAATTTAATCTGATGCAGCGAAGGAAAGAGTCGCTGTGCAGTGGTAACAACCTTTAAAAACATTGTGTTGCTGAGGGTAATCGATGAAAAATCTATTTTCTTTAAGTCAGATGAAACCATGGAGAAAAAATTCAGGAGAGAAATTATCCCGACAGAATCATGAGATTTCAATGTTAGAGATTCAATGCTAGAAAGGTTAATAGGATTGCCATGAGAGCGGTGTTTTAGAGATCGAGTGTCCATACCAGAAAATGTTGGATTCATATGGGCATCTTCTTCAATTTCTTCATGGTGGTGATTCAAATTCAAAATGAGTGTATTATCAGGGATATTTGGGGATTTTTTAGAAACCAGCAGATTATTTGGAATAATATCATTCTAAGAGCGATCTACTTAAGGATTCTCTGAATTCTTTGAATTTGTTACCTTAGTATTACTCTTTGATACAATCCCTGCTGTCACAGCCATTCCTTTAGACTACTTAGACAAATCATTTACTTTTATTTTCTAAACGAATTCCTATCCTTCTTTCGCACTAACTTCTTTTTCTTCCTCCCATTCGTCACTGTCGTCGAATAAGATAATATCTTGAGATTTTTATTATTTGTTATTGTTATTTTGATCTTCTAAATTTTGTAGTTCAATAGTTGGAGCTACTAGATTACCATTTTTAGATGTCTTTGTAATTTCTAATTCCTGCTGTTATGCTTGATAAGTAAAAATTATTGGTAAGGCGAGCTAGTTTTACGATTCAGTAGTTTTATTGTCATATTAGCTTATTCTAGGTGGAGGTTTCTTTACACTTATCCTACCTTTTATTTTTTGTGGAGAAGAAACAGCAACTTATTCTTTTTTAATATTCTTAATTGATTTTCTACTTGAGGATAGGCTGAGCATGTTAGCCTCTGACTACTTATTCAAGCTCTCGTAAACCTTCTAAGTATTTGGATTATTTTAATATTTTTCATCTCCGATTACATGGTTTTATTCTTCTTTTGTATAATTTTCAGTTCCAATAATTAAATGTTCTTCTTTTTCTATTTTCTTTTAGCTCTTCTTAATATTTGAACCTCCTTGTAGACTCTTTGATTAGGTAGTCTTATGTGTATTGCTATGTGCATTGCTATTATTATAACTATCATTCCCTGTAAGGAACTAATTAAATGATGCTATTACTTTGTCATTGATAAAAATTTCTAAATTCTTCACTTCTCTGAATGTTCTCAAGCTCGACACAAGAAGATCATCTGCTTTCTTCTTTGACGACAGAATATTTTCACCGAGCGTAAGAGAAGTTGCTTTGATTGTGAAATCTTCATACTTTTATCCAAAAAGTAAAGAATAAATGGGTCCTTTTTGACGCTTCAGCTGCGATATCGACTTGGATAGTTATTGCTTTTATTCAGTATTTTAAGCGAATTGCATGTTGAACAAGATGTTGTCTTCCTCAGTGATTTGGAAGACAAAACAATATTGAATCAAAAACATCATCTTCATGGAGATAGAGTTGTCGAAAAGCAGTAATTTAATCAATGCAAATGTAGCTTGTTTCTTCAAAAGTTCCTTTATTTTGAGTTCATTTTAATCCCGTTAGTTTGTCTGCAGGCTTTGATTCAAACGAGCAATTCTCGCTTTGTTTCCTGCAAGCAATCCTTAGATCATACTTTCACAGCTTTCGTCGTTGAGTTCGCAGCTCGAAAGATCAAGAAGTTGCAATGAAAGTTAAAATGTCTACGTAAGCTGAAGAACAAAAGTTCTCAAGCAACTCTTAAGTTTTGGGTTATTCGACAGAATAAGTTAAGTCAATGACAAGGTTTTCTCCATTTTACTGCAGGCTTCTAAGATGCTTAATGCTTTTTTCTCACTTAAGTTGCAACCACTCAAATCGAAACATTCCAGATCTTAGAATCTATCTAGGAAGCAAAATATCAGCGTTTTCCATGATTTTGAGCTCAAACCAACACAATTTCTTAAGCTTAGCTTCTTCAGTGGGCATGGTGAGAACATTGCAGCACTTTTACATAAATACTCAGCTGCTTAGTTGTCTTAAACTGATCCAGATAAATCAATTTCTCTGATTTACGAGAGATTAAACAATGATTCAAATACACTGCTTCTCCCTGAGCTGATAATCTTCCAAGGTAGATTGTTTAGAATAACTTTCTCAAGCTCATTAAATGCAGAACCAATACCTGCAGCAAGGATAAGTCTTTCGAAATTATCTTATTTGTTTGTTTATGGAGAAATCTTCTAGTTATCTTCGATTCTATCGCTGTTTTCAGCGGATTCAAATGAAATAACGCTTTTCTATTTTTGATTCACAGCATCTTCATCGTTAGTGCCTTCTAAGTTCTTCTTCTTCTTCTTCTGTATTTTTGGAGCTGAAATATTTAAAACTTTCAATCTAGGAAATATTATCGCCAAATGCTTTGAAATATCTCTGGTAATTTCAACATCTAATTGATTATTCTATAAATATAACTCTTGAATCTCTGGATATTTCACATCTGTTTTCTTAATGCGATGTTTTTTAGGTTTAGAATTAGCATTTTGGGCTTTAGGATAGCTAGAAGCGTTTGAAGTTGCATCACTTTGATCTCCTCTGAAAAATTTCGATTTCATTTTCCACAATGAATGAAAGGATTCCTTTGGTAGATGATCGTTTATGGAATTATCCTTTTCTTGCGTTCCATCACTTTAAGGTTTCTAGAGAGGCTCATCTTATTTCTTTTAAATCTTAGCTTCTGTTTTCGCTTCTTCTTCCTCTTTGTCATCTTATTCCTACACTTATTTTTCCAATCTTCTTAAATTAAACGTTTTAGCTTTAACTCCTTTTCTTTCATTTTACTATTACTGCTCACCCTTTTCTTCTTATTCACCTTCTGAAACACCAGACGAATAAGAACTATCAAGACTTTCTTATTCGTCTTCTTTTTCCTTTATGCATTGATCAACATTCTCATCTCCAGCAAAGAATTTCGTGTTGAGTTTGGAGAAGTTCCTTTTGATATCTGAGTTCTCTTGATAAAGTGTGCTCTTCCTTCGATTGCTAAATAACTATTTTTCGATAAATTTAGAGTAAAATCCACTTCTTGCTCCTGGCTATTAGTCATCGTTATTATTATTATTATTATTCTCGATTTCAACAATATTTCTTTTAGCTAAATGCCTTTATTTTTAAACCCTGTATTGCAATAGCTATTCTGATCGTGCTTGCATCTCATCTAGCAATAACTTTCCTTATTCGGTGGAAAAATTATTGCTGGATAAATCTAAATAGTGCAGTTTCTGTAATTAAAAGATTTTCCCTACACAATAACCGAGCATTTCAGTAGAGTTATTCTTCTCATTTGCTGCTTTTTGTTACTCTAAATTGCTCTACACTGGTTCCTTTTAATTTTTTGTATTTTTTATCAAACTAGAAGATGATGGTCCCATTTATTGCTTTATAGTGCTCTTGAATGACTGCTAGATTCTTAACAATAATGATATTTTCTAAGTTATCAAACGAAGTCTAGAAATTTTTGGTAGAATTATTGATTGTCCCATAGTAGTCTTGAGTCTTGAAAAATCCTTCGTGTTTGCTAAAATCCCATTGGCTACCTGCTAACTCTCTTTGATTCCTGGGTTTAATACTTAACTTAAAGGCTAAATTACTGCTTTAGACAGATCATTCCCAGATATTGTCAATCTAGATAAATTATAAAATCTCGTTATCTTTTGAAGAATCTGCACCAAAGCTGGTAACGAAAGTGAACATCTTACAAGGGAAAGTTCAGTTAAATTCTGCAGCTGAGAATTCACAAGAACTATGTCATTTGAAGAAAAACCTTAGTAATCTAAAAGGGAAATCTTCCCTAAAACTGCTTTAGAATTATCATGATTCTCAGCGTTATTATTATTATTTTTTTCAAGTTGCTATTCATCAATTAAGTCTGTTATTTCTGCTTATTTCTTTGGTTTATTCGATTGTGGGTCTTTTAAGTTCCCTAATTTATTCATTTTTTCATTCTTTTGTGGAACTAATTAACTACTTGGCTGATAAGTAATCTCTTACGATTCAACTCCACTTTGTTATTACAATTATTATTACTTTGTGCCTTATTTGAATAACCCAATGGTGCTATTAGCAGTATTGTTAATTGATTATTTTAATTTCTCATTTGACATCTTTCCAATGGAAGCATTGCTGATTTAAACTTCCTTGCACATTGCAGCAAATATTTTCAAGAGATTCGAAATCGGCAAGACCTTCTCACTGGAGAATTTCAACCGAAATCTCTTTAAAAAATGTTGACTTTTCATTTAATTTCTGTTCATTTCAAGAATCGAATTCTAGATTTTTTTAGATTTATTCATTTTTCCTGATAAATGTCTAGTGCTTCCTCTCTTGAAAACAGCAACTCCTTTTTAACCAACAAGCTCCTATTTGCTGGGGGATCTTGACAGCTTTTCTTAGGAATCTTTGGATTCCATTTTTGTTGAAAGAGATGTGCGTTTGGTGTAGATATCTTTATCTCTAGATTTGATTTCTTCACTCTGTTCAACTTCAACTAAATCTCCGTCTCGTTATTTCGCAAGATTATACAACGAAAAGACTCTATTAAGAATTTAATATAACCTAGTTAAGCAAGAATGTGATAAATCTACATCTGAGAAATCCACCGCCATAAGAGAATCAGCAGTCAGGGAGAAATAAGAGAATAAAAATTAGCTAAACGATTTTTCTTTACTACTGTTTTAGACATTTTACCAGCTGAAATTTCTCAAAGTTAGTTATTAAACAGTCGTCTACAGGGAATTAATAGCTTAAATCCATTGGATATTGTTGAATATTTCATTACTTTCTTCTTAAAATTAGGAACTGTTGTTTTTAGGGATATTCTTAGATTGCTAATTCTGCTTAATATTATTGTTATTGCTGTTACTTTACCTGGTTTCTTAATTCACCTGCTTAAGATTGATAGTTTACTCCTTTTGAGTTGAATTAAAATGTTCTTATATTTACTCACCAACGTTGATTTCATCATCTTCAGCAAAATCTTCATCTTCACTGCTGTCATCTTCATTATCTTAATCATCTAATTTAATCATTTTCTTGAGATAATCTAAGATCTACTCATAAGTTGGAAAAATAATGGAATCTTCTATTTATTGATGTTAAAAATCAACTTCTAATGATATCAAGAAAAGACTTAAGAAACTTAAATAGCAAAAAGAATCAAACTAGAACATTTCAGCTTTAGAAGCAATAACCTTCAGACTCTCTAAGCTCATCAAATTAGATCTAAATTTCCCAAAAGATATTGATTCGTATTCATTTTTAATTCTCTCCTTTAAATCTTCGCCTTTCTTTTTATTAAGAAAATACTCCTATTCCTTCAAGTACGTCTTTACTTTTTATTTATATTTGATCGAAATCTACTCACACAGCTCTTTAAAGAATACCCTGTCATATTACACAGCTAATACCTAAATCGTATTGGAATCTACGATATACGAACAGATTTACTTTTTTTACTCAAAATTCAGATTCTAATATCCAAATTTACTGAAATCTATCACCTAGCACATGTCGATATCGATTAATTCGCTGAAACAAGATTTCAAAAATTAAGTGAAAAATTAATTCTCTGAAGATTACCCACCTCCTGTGGATACATTCCCTAGGCCTTCATCAGCGCTAATTATTAGTTTGCCTTCGGATGGTTTTCCTAGAAAATGCTGTGAGTTTATTGCACCTTTTAATGGTTGCATTCTTTCCTCTCGAAGTTCGTTCTCTTCTTCCCAGAGATACTATCCAATAAGAAGTTATCTAGAGTGTCTATTATCATATTTAGCTTCACTAGATTCCTCCGATGGGATGGATGAAATCGAAGCTTATTTTGGAGCTTCAATGCCATCTTATAGAATTAAATTTCCTTACAATTTATCTTTTTTTTCTGAGCTGACAGTTCCATTCGAATTTTTCTAAGACGGAGCAGGACTTTAGCTCAAAACTGGCTGTTTGCATTGTAAGTTTTATGGCAAAATCATTTCTTTTTTAGAATTCAAGTTCGTTTATGACATTTCTTATTCTAAAAGTTCATTTTCTTTTTATTATTTTAACTTTATAGCTGCATACTATCTCATCAAAACAATGTAATTCGTGCTCTTCCATAGCTAAGGGCAATTCTTTAGCTCAAGACGGTCAAGCTAAATCAAATCTTCAATTTTGAGTTTCTAAAAGAATAAAATATCTAAATGGCAATCACTAAGATTCGATCCACTGATAACTAGCACTTTAATTTATTACTGTTTCCATCGAAGTAATTACTGCACCTAAAGTGCTTGCTATTCGGTTATGTTAGTATTCACAATGAAGATTTCTTCTAATTAAACTATTTCCCTCATTTACTGGCAAAAAGTGAAGAATATATTCTTCTTGAGAATTATGATATCTTAGAAGACAATTTTCTAAAGAGAACAGCTGAGTTATTTCATTTTTCGCATTACATAGAGAAATGCTCGTTTATCCTTGAAAGCTTGCTGATTTATTGTTAGCATCCTTTTTTCAACTGTTGACTTCAATATCAGATGAATCTTTACATCTTTAGCTATTGTTTGCAAGGCTTTTTCGTATAGCTTATCGTCCAGTAATTACAGTTCTTTGGATGCAGTGTCCTCTTTGATTTTTCTTACAAAATCTATTGTTACATACTGAAGCCTAGGGAAATCACATACCTGTAGATCTTCTCGTAAAAGTATAATATCCACAGACTCAAAGCGTTCTCGATCACTTTCACAATTCATTATCGTGATGGATTAGATATCCTATCGCATTTGCTTTAACTTCCGCTTTATTTCGAAGACATTCACCTTTTAGTTTTCAAGGAAAAGTTCATTCACATCACTAGTTTTTTCTTAGGAACTAGCATCTTTTGATCTTCGCCGACAGCACAAGGACCCCATTGCTTTAGGATAGAGAGAGAAAGTGAATATAAACTATTATTCAGCAAAATGAACTGTCTTGAGCTGAAAAAATAAACTAGGGAAGAAATAAATTAATAGTTTTTTTTTCTCACTTGAAAATCCTCAGCCAAAGAAATTATCACTGAACCACAATTTACTCGATTTACTTATTTGAGAGAAAAAAACTGATTGACGCCTTTATTTTTGGCTACAAAAACAAGAATTGAAAAATTTTAGTTAAAAAAAGATAAAAGAATGTTTATCTAGAGATAATAGTGTCTAGAGAGCCATATCGTGGTAAGTGTAGATTTGTTTAAAGTAGAGATGCTTGTTTCTTGATTTCCTATTTTTGTTTCAGACGATTTTTCATAAAAGAATTAAGAAATGTCTTTAAAAATAAGAAGATAAATGTAAGGGTAGATAGATGCCAGCAAATAGTAATAAGAATAAGGATTTTTAGTAATTTCTTCCCAAAAAAAAAAAGAAAAAGTCTCAAATGTTCCTTCTTTTTTCTTTCTTAGGAAATTAATGACCTTTCGGTACTAAAATTCTTTGGGTTGTTTAATTTATCAGCAGTCTTAATCCTTTAATTCTTTAGGTTTCTGTAAGTTATTATCAATAATAATCTCATATTTTTTGTTCCCGATTTAAAGATTGATTCACATTGATTTCTGCCCAGCCTTTCTCGTTTACAGAGAAAATAGTTATAATCATGTGTGGATTTCCAAACGGAAAAAGAGAGTTTTATTATTATTATTAGATCAACTTACAAATTAATTTTTTGGAATAATACTAAATTTCATGCCTTCAAAGAAAGGTTGTTTACAACTTTTTTCTAAAATTTCTGGAGATTCAAGGGTCTAAAAGGATCGTTTCAAGGATTAAATCAGGTAATAATCAAGCAATAAAAAGATTCAATTAGAATGAAAAAATAAGATATTTAAGTTCTTCTCTTTTTTGATGAAGTGTCTCTCTTCAAAAAAAAGTTGTTCTTGTTTGAAAAAACACACATAATTTCCAAATAAAAACATTAGAATTCATTCATTATTTGGTATAAATCAATGTCCTCTGCTAAATTTAGACTTTTAAAAGTATTAGATTCGGAGGGGAAAACGATTAAACAATTTCTATTGAATATTTTTTTTAGCATTTTCCTTTAAATATTTGTAACCAACTTGAGTCTAACAACAAGCGTTTTACGTTGTTGTTATTATTTAATTCATCTTTAAGTTAACTTTGTTAATAATCATTTGTGAATCATCAGATTCTTTAGCTTAACAAAGAATTAAAAATGATCAGTTTAAAGAGACATACTAATGGCTAAATTTGTATGACTTTCAAGAAAATGTAAATATGGTCAAAATAAAGCAAATATTCATAATATTTTAATAAAAAGGTTGCTTTTAGAACATCATTAGTGTCTGCTAAATAGATTATTATTTAGTATACAGAAAAACCAAATAGAACATTTTCAATCAAATGATGAGTATTTGTTTATTAATTTACCGGAAAATTAATTAATACAAAACTTACTCTTTTTCGATTATTTTTTCATTTTTCTACAATATTTTATTGGGTGTGCTTTGAAAAATTAATTATTTCTTAAATTAAAAAAGAAAAACAATATCTTCGTTTCTTAAACATTTTCTTATTTATTCTGCTAATACATTTTTAAAAAAATATTTGAAACTATTTCTCAATAACTCCATAATCAATGCACTCCTAGCCTAATTTCATTTAAAAACTAATCAACTCGATTAACACTATATTTAATAGTGTAAAATAGCATAAAGAAATAAAAAAAATAAAAAACAAATAGACTCAATAAGTGAATAATAAATAAATTGTAAAAAACAATTAGTATTAAATTATTTGACATTTTTTATTGATTTGAATATTTGTTTTTCACTATCAAGAATGATAGAAATATGAAGCTTAAATAAAACAAAAATGTTTCAGTTACTTCTTCAATGATAATACATCAAAATATTAAGATTATGGCTTTTTTAATTTTTATTTTGTGAATTGATAATTAAAAACTAAAAAATACAAATTTTCAGTTAGAACTTTTTTAATTAAGAAAAGGGTAATGATAAACAATTTAATCAATAATTCAAAAAAAATTCAAATTATTTTGAACTGTTTGAAAGATAAGAACAATAATTTACGAATTTTATTGTTTTGTTTATTTGGAGTTGTTGTTTATTTTTCATTTTCATAAAATTATTCTTTTTGTTTGTTTTTCATTCATTTAAGTTAATATTTTGTTTTAATCGTATTGAAGAATTTTTAGTAATGATGATGATGATGATGATGAAATTACGAAAAAATTGTATTCGTAATTTTAAAACAATGGAATTCTCAATCTCTTTACAAGGGCATTAAAATATCAGATGCTCACTTGAAGGATTAACACAAAACAATTGTTTTTCATTTTTGATAATATTATCCAGATATTTTGTTCCATTCAATCTGATTGATTTTAGCTGTAATAAGGATCTTTTTGCAATTCATTCAATGGGTGAACGGGGAATTTTCCGGATGGAAAATTTTCTCATGGAGGGCTAAATGTATTTGCCTGGGCGGGATTGAAAAATATGGCGAACATAACTCAATGAGACCAGTAAAAACTTTCGAGTGAAAAACTAAATGTCTTGAAGTATTGCTACTAAGAGTGCCTATCAGCGAAGGGACGGGGACTTTATTTCTTTGTTTCTCTTTAGAAATTAAATGATATATTTTTTTCGAATTGGGGGTGGGAGAAAGGCTGTTACAAGGAAGAATTGTTTTGATCATTTTGAAATAAACGTAATAAAGGAGGACGAATTTAAAAATAATAGAGGGAATTAATTAGGGTTTGTGAAAAGAAAGATAATAAAGAAAGAATAATTGACAAGAAGGGGGAGATCATGAATAATGAAAAAAATGAATATTTTCATTATGCAAATTAAGGCAAAAAATAGGGGAGATAATTAATGAATTTATTGATAAATACTAATAAAAAGAAAAGGAAATATTAGAATTATTGGATACACATAAAAATCAGCTAGAAATTATTATCCATATGACAAACTGTATCTCTCTTGATTTTCTTCAATTTCCTGACATAATTTGATCTAATTCTTATTTTTCCACATTTAAATTCATATCTTTTCTAATATTTTTCAGCAATCTGCGCATCGTGTCTAACTAAAATGAAGGTGCAAATAATTTTTCAACAGGTTTATTTAGCTCCTAGATACTCCGTGGTGTGAAGTGTTCTGGATAATCCTCACGCATCTCTTTGATTAATTTCTTGTAATCTTCTAATACCTAAGATATTTAGTATAAATCAACCATTAGTCATTGATGGAAATATTTAGTTAATTTTTATTATTATTACAATCAAAACGATAATATATTCATATTTTATTACTGCTGAGAATCTTTTAAGCTTGGTGTTATATGGCTAGAG
>Ga0302271_10000297_pt1 | contig 46991 bp, 18 predicted proteins | sample III_Bog_N1_1_FD_198767 | JGI IMG/M metagenome (GOLD analysis project Ga0302271, IMG submission 198767) | Peat permafrost microbial communities from Stordalen Mire near Abisko, Sweden - III_Bog_N1_1 | ecosystem: Environmental > Terrestrial > Soil > Wetlands > Peat | place: Sweden: Abisko...
CTAAAAGTCCCTTGGGAAAGGCCATCAGCTATGCTTTTGGCATGTGGCCCCGGATCTGTCGCTATTGCAAAGAAGGATATTACCATATTGACAACAACGCCATCGAGAATGCCATTCGTCCTATCACTCTGGGGCGTAAGAACTATTTGTTCTCAGGGAATGACAGCGGGGCGGAAGATAACTGCATATTCTATACCTTGCTGGGAAGCTGTCTGCAAGCAGGGGTTGAACCGAGTCAATGGCTTACAACCACTCTCGAGAAAATACCTTCATTGGAAATTCCTATCCAGTGGGAAGACTTACTCCCATAGAAACCTAACAAAAAAAAACGGACTTAGAGAATAGTAATTACTCTGAGTCCGTTTTTTTTGTGCGCTATACACGGCGAATTTGGGATGCTTACGAATAAGGTTGTTTTAATGTCTCGTCAAAGCCACTGATAAATAAATCGATAAACCCATTGTTATTAAAGCCAACAGTAGTGATGTCAGCATTCGTTAAATTCAACCCGGTAAAGGAAGACTGATCGTAGTTAAACGTCCTATCCGTATTCTGAAAAAAGATTGCACCCGTATAAACTGTTCCGTTCCCGATGAAATAATAGTCCAGCAATCCGTTGTTATCGGGATCGGCTAAATCCGCAAGATGAGGTGGCAGCGCTTACATCAAGTGGTGTACGGGTAAAAATGCCGGTTCCATCATTCAATGCAATTCCTTTACCCGCTTCCAAAGTACTGTTTCCACCGTAAATAACATCCAGGTTTCCATCCCCATCAATATCACCAAATTTAATATCGGCATATTGACCCGTGACAATCACGTTATCGGTGGTTTGTAAAGAATAAGAGCCATTATCATTAACTGAAAAAGCTTTTTTAGTGATAGCAGGTATCGGTTGTGCCTGAACCATCGTAGTGATTAAACAGGCAGCCAATAAGATTTTTATTTTCATATTGACATTGGTAAATGACGATTTAAGATAGTTCGTGTTTAATTTATAACCGGAGCCGTTTGTAATCCTTTACCCGGTACACCTCCGGCTATTACAGGCCATCCGTTTGTCCAGGTAATCTTATCCATCAACAACGGGCGGCGTGTTGCTCCTCTGGGAAGTAATGGTTTAGTAACTTCAATGGCATGATACAGGAAGTAATCAGTACCGGCATCATCAGTTACTATTTTTGAATTATGCCCCGGTCCTACCCAACCTATAGACACATTTCCGGTAAGGAAAGCGCTTCCAGATTGTCCGTCATTCAGAATGGCATTTCCATTCTTGTCGTAATACGGACCTTTTAAGCTGGTTGCAACTGCTACATTCACCTTGTATTGACTGTTTGCACCATCACAGCAACTCCCTGTGGATCCAAAGAAATAGAACTTACCATCCTTTTCATGGATATAAGAAGCTTCGAAAGCATTGCCGGCAATCTTGAATTTAGTTCCAACCGTTGTCTTAAAGTTGGATGCCAATTCAATACCAAAGATTCCGTTGAAACTACCCCAGAACAAATATGATTTTAAGGTTGCCCCTGTTCCGGTTTGCATAAAATAAGGATCGATACTGTTCGACACGCCTATGGTATTTGAGTCGAAAACTTTACCCTGATCGATAAACGGTCCTGTTGGAAGGCTTGAAACTGCCAGACCTATTCCGGGATTACTGTCTCCCCAGGTCGAGATGCTGTAGAACATATAGTATTTCCCATCAATACACGAAACATCCGGTGCCCAAATGCCTCCATCACTTCTCCAGGTTGGTCGTGTCTTAAAAGCATCGTTCACAAATTGCCATTGGACAAGATTCTTAGATTTAATAACAGGAATCAAGTGATGTACGCCATCAGCCCAGGTATTTTCGGTTCCATAGGCATAGAACCAACCATCAGTACCACGAATCACTGTAGGGTCAGCCACATCCGGTTCAAAAACAGGGTTCTGATAACTGGCTGGTCCCGCAGTGGAACCCTGCTCTTGATATAAACCATTGTTGTTAATATAGATGATACTTTTTTCGACCTGAACTCCATTCACCTTAGTAACTCCACTGGCTATTATATCCAGATCGCCATCATTATCAATATCGGCAGTGGTTATGTCGGCATGCTGCAACCCCTGCCCTGCGTCAAAATGACTGAATTGTGCATTTACCATCGAATAGACGGTAAGCGTCATTGATAAAACCAGTATTCTAAGTTTCATAATCTGCTGTTTGTTAATATAATGTGTTATTATTTGCCATCAAATTCAATCATCCAAAAACTGACATAAATTAAATATACAGCAATAAATTGTAAATCCTAAATTGTAGATATCTTTGGGGCTTTCTCAAAGGTTTATCAACTAAATCAACAAGCCCTCTCCCACCTCTGTTTGAGGAAAGAAAGGGCCGGTTAATTCTTAGATCATTTATCTGTAAATATATAAGATTTTCTTTACAAACGGACTGAAAAAATAATTATTTTTCGTAAGATGTAAACATGACATCCATGTCTGAATTGAAATTACTTATTTTTAATATACCAATTCTCCGGATTCATCAATAATGTTCTAATGTATGATTCGTTTCCTACATGTTTTGCTGCTATCGGATCCGCAAGATAAGAAGCATCACCTTCACCGTTTTTAATTCTCCTCAACGTGATTCGCATTAAATCAGTGAAGCGGTTTCCTTCAAAAGCGGTTTCAAGAGCCAGCTCTTTCTGTATTAAATCTTCAACATAAAGAACTGAATCTCTCAATGATTTCTGAGCATGGAATGTGTAAAATGTAGTATCCTTATCACAAGCACCTAAGCCCCGCATTCTGATTCCTACATTATTTGTGAACTTTGTATCATTGAAATTCATATAGGTGGCAGCTGCATCTTTTTCTTTAGCCGGTATCACTTTAGGATTGGACATGTTCGTTGGATTTAATCCGTATTTAAGTACAGCAAATGCTAAAGCTGGTTTGTTAAGTCGATTGACAGCTTCTGCATACCGCAAGTAAAGCAATGAATTCCGATAAATGACCACATTTTGATTATAGATTCTGTACTTGTAAATGATATACGGATTAGTGGTTAAATCGGTGGTGGTTGAATTTAGTGAACTACTGTTTGCTGAGTATCTCCACCCTACGGATCCTATTTGACGTAAATCCCCTTGTGCACTTGAAGCTTCATTCAGGTAATAGGTTTGATTTTCCCAGTTTTTTATAGCCTGGGTTGAAGGAATTATTTCATGTTGATAATTCAAACTGTCCAATGCAAATTTCTGACCATATTCCGTTGGACAAGTGATGGTAGTTGAAATTTCACTTGAAAAAGGGGCAAATGAATTTAACCAATTGTAATAGGCATCTTTAGTAATCGTGTTGTTTGTGACTACCCAGGCAGAAGAATATCCACCATAAATTAGAATACCAAATTTGAACATAAAATCATGATATTCAATAGCTGCTTTTTCATATTCACCCTTCCACAAATATAAATCTCCCAACAGAAAACTTATTGGAAAATAAGAATAAGTAGTATTGTATGATCCAACAGCACCTAAGTCCTGAAAGGGGACATTCTTGAGTGGTTCCAGATCGGCAATTAAAACATCTGCTAAAGCAGTAATGTCTAATTCAGGATACGATTTCTTAGAATCTTCAACGGTCAGGATAGCTTTATCATAATATTTCGCAGTTTTAAAATTCAGAGCAATTTGCATATACGTCCAGGCCCTGATGGATTTAATAGCTGCCATTTGTCCCAATTGCAATTTTTCACCTTTGACTACAACAGTTGAATCGAGGTTTTGAAGTATGTAATTACAATTATTAATTACAGCGTAATAATTCTTTATATTTACATACGAATTGGTAGGGGAGATCGCAAAGTCATTAATTTCCCTTAAACTTAAATCAGAGGTCTCGGAGACATTCAACAAATCACCTCTTAACTCACCCAGCAACACGTAACTGTCTGCCAGTTTTTGCATTTGAGATAGCACACCAAACGTTGAAAATAACACATCGTTCGGTGTGTGTCCATATTCCTGTTCGGTAAGTAATCTCTTAGAATCAACTCCCAGCATATCGTTGCAACTGACCAGAAATATTGATGATATAAATAAGCATATCAACAGGTTGCATATTTTCTTCATATCGTTGTTTTTGTTTTTTATTTTTTTTGAAATAGATTGTCAATAATTTTTTCTTACAAATTAAATTTGAGACCGACATAGTAACTCTTGCTTAATGGAATCAAACCGGCATCAACTCCCTGAAAGAGCACTGAGTTTTGAGTTGAGAATTCAGGATCACCACCCAAATACTTGGTAAGTGTGAATACATTATTAGCCGAAACCCAGATATTAATTCCTTCGATAAAATTATTTTTTATGGGGATATTATAAGATAGCATTAATGTCTTCAAACGAATATATGATCCATCTTCAATCCAGCGATCCGAGAACCGTGCATTTCCCATTGGGTCACCATATACCGCTTTTGGTTGAGTTGTCACCTGACCTTCGGTCACCCAACGAGTTAACATGGTCGTTGATTGATTGCTGAAATCGGTACCTGCTTCCAGTTGACTCCGTTGGTAATTGTAAACATCGTTGCCATAAGAATAGGTAAACAAAGCGGATAAAGTCAGTTTTTTATAAGAGAATTTATTACTTATCGTTCCATAGAGGATTGGATTTGGATTACCAATGATTTGTTTATCCTTCGCATCAATGACACCATCGTTGTGAGCATCTTCGAATATTACATCACCTGCACCAAAAGAAGTGTATGTACCATCATTATTTTGAATTTTCAATTTGCTGGCCGTTGCCTGTGCTTCCGTTGCAAATACTCCAAGGGTTTTGTATCCGTAAAACATACCGGCGGGGTTACCAACCGAAGTCAATACTTCTCCTCCATAAACCTGTGTCGTATAATTGCCATTCGGTAATTCGGTAATTTTATTAACATAATGACCGAAACTTAATCCGAATTCCCAATGTAAATTTTTTAGGTTTATCAGTTTGGCATTTAAAGTAATTTCTGCTCCTTTATTCGATAACTTGCCTTCGTTGCTCCAGTAAGCTTCCAATCCAGCAACATCCTGAAATTGCCTAAGGGTTAGTAGGTTACTGGTATTACTCGAATAGACATCAAGCGACAAGGCTAACCGGTCGTTCAATAGTCCCATATCCATACCTAAATTTACTCTTCCTGTTGTTTCCCATTGAATCTGCGGATTCGCCAGATTTGTCAGAATCACTCCGTTTCCTACACTTTTAAATCTTAAAGAAGAAAAATAAGCCTGTGTTTGATAATCACGGATATCATCATTTCCGGTGATACCATAACCTGCCCTGAATTTCAACAAATTAACCGCACTGATATACTTCATAAACTTTTCGGAAGAAATCAGCCATGATCCGTTCACAGACGGAAAGACGCCCCAACTATGTCCAAATAAAGAGAACCCCCCAGATGTTTGATTTCCAAAACGGGAAGAAGCATCCATCGATACGGCAGCATTCAGAAAATACCGGTTATTATAATTATAATCCGCATTTGCATAATTTGAAATGGACTTTGTTAAATTGTTTATTCCGTCAGTTTTTAAGTATGTAAAACTTCCCGGTAAATTTACAGAAGAGTTAGATCCTGAATTGTGACCTTCCACATAATCGGACTCGTAATAATTATTTATATACCTTGTTCCCAGAAATACATTTAAATGATTTGTCGAATTAAACTGTTTTACATAATTTATCCGGGTATCACTGAATACTGAGTTATTTCTGCTTACCTGACTTTCTCTCTCATTTGATGAATAGCCTAACCCTGTCATGTAGATCGGATATGTAAAGAATAAAGGCCTGTAATAATCTTCATTCGATTTATTCAGACTATAGTCAAATTGTTCACTGATCAAAATTGAAGGTGTAACTTTAAATACAGGCTTCAATGTAATATTAAAACTATTTTGTTTTAAAGTATTGTTTGAGTAATTAATAATTCCACCCGGATTACCAATCCCCAAAATATCTGCATAAGTATATTCCGAAGTCTTTACTCCAAGCGAAGTGAAAGTATATGGACTAATAAACGGTGCTTTCGTTAAAGAAAGCCAGGTTGGTGAAGTATAACTGTCAACTCCATCATCAACCAGTTTTCTGTCTATGCGGGAGAATCCGACATTCACTCCTAACGATACTTTCGGAAACAAATTTATATCAGCATTCAATCGCAGATTATACCGTTGGAAGTCGGTCGTTTTTACAACTCCGCTATTCCCTGTATATCCTAAGGTTAAATAGTATAGGGCTTTCTCATCACCTCCATTTACATTGATGGAATAACTTTTTGATACTCCGCTTTGGTAAACCTGGTCAGACCAGTTGGTATTATTATGATAGAGATTGTATGTTGACCGAGCAGGGTTATCGTTTAAAAAAGGGATTTGCGAAATTTCAGAATTGGTAAGACTTGTTGTTCCTATTATATTTGTAACGTAAGTTTTATATCCGGCACTATTCATAACAGGAAGGATTTTAGGAGTTGTAATCATTCCAGTTACAATGTTCAGGTTGATTTTTGTTACCGTACTGGTTGCACGTTTGGTTTTAATCAGGATCACTCCGTTAGCTGCTTTGCTACCATACAGGGAAGTTCCATCTTTCATAAGGGATATACTTTCTATATCGTTGACATCGATATTGTCCAAAGGATTCGAAAAAAAGCCTTTATGAATAGAAGCAACATCGTATAAATTATTCCATATTACCCCATCAATCACAAACAATGGCTGAGCATTTGCATTCACTGAATTCAACCCTCTGATAAAAAGCGAAGCTCCCATTCCGGAAATTCCTGAACGGTTGATAGCCCTTACATTACCTCCAAACTCTGTTTGAAGAGCTTCATCTGCGGTTACAGCAGTGGTATGATTCAAATCGGTCACTCCTTTAATTGAATTAGTTGTTACAATATTATCTACAGGTCCTTCCGGTCCTTCAATCATTTTATAATAATTGCCAAAGACATCACTGTAAAGCTCAATGACTACAGAATCCCTACCCTGGACAGGAAATTCACGTACATTGTAATCGAAAGCTGAAACGTTCAATAATGCAGTTGATGAAGAGACTTTCAGTTTGAAAACACCCAGTTCATTTGTTGTAGCGGAAGCGTCACCATTTAATGTTTTAACTTGTGCCGCATTAATCGGGAGTTTTGTATGTGCATCACGTACCAGTCCGCTTAGTGAGTGTTCAGTAGTTTTAGCGTCTATACTCTCCGCTGTTAAGACCTGAGTAGTCATACAAAATACTATAAAAAGCATTGTACTTATTGATTTTGTGAACCCGTTCATCCTTACTCTATATTTATAATTTTTCATGTACTATCTAATTATTTATTATACTTTCAATTTATTGAGCCGGTTCCAAAATGACATAATCAACACGGAAGCTTCGATCAAATTTAACCGATTCAGAAATTAAAGCTGCGTTTTCAACTTTGAGTTTCACCGTAATATCGGAAGTCAACGATTTTGGTGTATAAATATTACAATAAGGAAAATCTATTTGAGTTACATACATCTTTGTTATCACCGAAGCATTAGTAGTGAAAGGAGCAGCAGGAGATCCTTGTGATGTTGAAACTGTATTCAAAGCTGTAATTGCTGCGTCAGTTACCTGCATACCTGCACTGTTCAGATAAGATAAACTGAATTTTACCTTGTATGTTTTAAGTGCATCTTCAGGTTTTGCAATATTCGAAGGTACAAATACACAGTAAATGTTGTATTTCCCCGATAAAGTATTCGGGATTGGAAAGTAAACAGAATTTTGAGTTGTTTTACTAACCGTAGTTGGCTCACAAACCAGGTATTTATTTTGTGAAATATTATAGGCCGAACCTAAACCTGAACGTACATAAATGGATGAGTAAAAATAGCTTCTGCCATAATTTGAATTTTCAGCTTCAACCACGATCGGTTTCTGCCATGAATCTGCAGCTTTAAATTTCAGGGAGTCTGTTACATAAGCAAAACCGTTACTAAGGGTATGTTTAGTTGAACCTTCAAACAGATACGAAGATGGACGGAAAACACTGCCTGTTGTTGATATTAACGAATCGTACATAACCGGATCGATATTCATATCCTTAAATTTGAAAACTAAATTCTGAACAATAGCCATTTGCGTATTCAACCGTTGTTTTGCAATTCCTCCATCTTTTGGCAATGTTTTATATTTCGATTTTATCTGCTCATACACTTTTGTCCATGCAGTATTACTTGGCAAAACAGCTGCAAAAGTACTGTCCTCAATCTGGATCTGACCAATTTTATCCAGAATGGGATTCGAAAAAATGATTACTGAATCGTATACAGCCTGATGCTGTGCATTTGTTCCAATTTCAACACTGTGAGCTAAATCAAACACGCTCGTACTTTGTGAATAGAGATAGGCTTTTAATGAGTCAAGCCCGGGTGTTTTTCCAATAAATTCCCAGAGGTTACTTGAATAAGGAATAAACCCCTCAACGGTATGCAATATTCCGTTCGAAGTTGCTGTATTTGATTTCAACAGTAACTTACCTCCAAAAGTAAAACCGGCATCAGTTTTCTTGAATGTCAGGAACTTCTTGTCAAGCATAAAAACGGTTTTTGAAGTAATTCCAGATGTTGGATAAGAGAACCTGGAAATGTGATTTCTGACAATGTCAGTGACTAAAGATGAATCGGTCAGATCAATTGTTGCCAATCCGCTGTTTACAGGAGCCCAGACTGTATAAGTCTGGGTTTTATTCAAAATAGTATCATATCCTGCTACTTTAAGCATATCTGCGAATTTACTTAAATCAGGTTGCGTTTTGATATAATCGTATAAGCTTAAATTGCTGTTTATACCTGTACTGTTAGTGCCATAATGTTCGAGCCAAACATCGTTGCAGGATGTAAAGGAGACTATTCCAATCAGCAAAGTGATTATAATATATTTATATTTCATTTTTTCAATTATTATTTTATAAACCTGGGAGACTGTTTAAAATCAATTAAATTATTCTACATTTTCACTTTCCAGCATTTCAACAGGAACAAATTCAAGGAAATCCAACATAAACTGACCATTACGGATAGCTGTTACAGTAAAAGTATGAGTCCCCGCTTTTGGGAATGTATATGTTCCTAAAATTCTGCGTAGTGAATTCACACTGTTGCGTGCAATGGTATGGCCATACATGATACCCATTGGATCTATATAGGTGGCAGGTCCTTTCATATATCCGCGATTACGCATCATTTTATCATTTTCATACCCATTCGGGTCGGTAGGATCGCTTCCCGGTTTTACCCATCCTACCAGTGGATTGTTTGATAATATTGTTAAATCCAATGGAATTCCACAGGGCACATGATCCCAATACAATTGAGCAGCTCCACGTGAACCGGTTGGTTGATAACTGAATCTCACTTCATAGGTTCCTGCAGGAATTGCCGGAGTAGTGATTTCGAAATCATACATATTCATTAGGAATATTTCATCTCCTTCATAATCCAGCCAACCTCCAAATGCGTTGGTATAGGAAAAATAAGTGGTTTCCGATTTTTTTAAACGTTCAATATATCCAGGAGGATAAAGCCAGGATAGAGGATTTGCACGATCATAAACCCGCATATCATTGTTTGTTAATTCAGGGAAGAAGGACGCAGCATCCATTCGTAACCGTTTACTGGACATTTCGCCTGCAACACGGATATCATAGATCAGGATATTGTCAATCTCATGATAAACACCATTCACGGCATCGTTATCTTTATCTGTAGCTACAAGTTTGACAACATCCCCAGAATATGGTGATTTATTAATCAAATTGGTTTCTCCAGCCGCTCTGTCTTTTTTAACCTCAAGCAACGTGTTCGGATTCATAGTTTCGATATATTCGTACAAGTCATATGTTTTAATCATATGATCCGTATCGTACATATCAATTAGTTTAACTGCCGGTAATTTTTTATTTACCAAATGATAAGCAATAAATTTATTCAGACTGTTCCGTGGATCCGTAACATCAGTTACACTTGCATCTGAAGGATCTTCATTATACACATGGGCAGCTGCATACTTTTTCAGGTCCTCTAAATTATAGATACTATACAGGCTATTATAGGTTATATCACTCTCCATGAAAGCGGTAAAACCAAATTTTCTGGATACCGGGATTTGATCAAAAGAACCGGCACTGGTTTGATAATGTATATCCAGTTTTTTCCAATCATCCGGGTTATAACTCTGATCACGTATCAATGCTATTTTTTTGTCAAGACCGGTTTTTATTAATGCATCGTAAAATATGGTAAATCTTTTATCCGCTGCAATTGACTGGTTAAGTGTCAATACGGATGGAGTAAGTACTCTGTTTATCACATGAATAACACCGTTACTTACCAGAATATTCTTTGTAAGTACTGCTGAATTCCGGTTCACAAAATACATATAACTGGCACTATCGACACCTGCTTTGGAAGATGTTTCCACAAAACGGTCACTCATCGTTAAATATGGCATTAATCCATCCAGAAATTTATCCGTTGTAAGAACAAATCCTTTGATCAAATGGTCGTAGGCAATTATTTTCATGGTGTCCAGCGTAAATTCTTTTAACGATGTCCTTCCTTTCGATTGATAGAATGCATGCATGGCATCATTATTCGGAGCAAATAGCGTATATTTTCCATACGCATTGATAAGTCCCTTTACCTGAGTCGTATCCATCAATTTACTGAATTCAGAAAACTCGTCCTTGCGGTTCTCTAAATACTGGCCCATCATTTCTTTCGTAACGGTTGGAATACCCGGCACTTCATCCAGACAAGATGAGAAGAGTCCACTCAATCCAATAAGTAGTATCGTGAAAAATCTCAATGGTTTGCATAAAACCATACTGGTCATTACTTTTTTCATTGTAGTATTTATTTTAGATTAATTTGATGTCAAATCAGTATCCACATAAAATGGATTTTGAGTTAAACTGGTATTTATTTGTAATTCCGATTGTAGAATTGGCATATATAACGCGTTCATAACCGACATTTTTTGGATTTTCATCACATCACCGGTTAACTTTGGACCGATATACTTTAATAATAAGCTCGGACTATTCGTCCTGCGAACTAACCGCATTAAATCAAACCAGCGCTTTCCTTCAAACATTAGCTCCCGTTGGCGTTCCCGCAATACTAAATCCTGGACACTCACTTTATCGCCATATTTTTCAAAAGACAGTGAATCGGAAGTAATATTTGAGCGAAGATAAGTAGTATTCACTAATTTAACAGACTCTTTCAAGTTATCATTGCTTCCTAATTGTGCCAATGCTTCGGCTCTCATTAAAATAACATCCGAAAGACGGTATACGATCCAGTTGGGCGTCGTACTTGATGTTCTGTAAATAGGAGTCTTTATTCCGGATAAACTTTCAGCCAACTGAGAGATTACATACTTGAAAATATAATAGCCACTTCCGTTTTCAAACGTACTGGCAGTATTGGATTCCCGGACATCATCAGCACTTTCGTTCAGAGTAGCGGGTTGATACTTAAAAGGACTGAAAGTACCTTTGGATCCGAAATAGAGTGGATATGCGAGTGCTCCTGCCTGTTGATCATATATTCCATAACCGCTTCTTACCGAATTGTTGTATTGTATGTTTATATCAAACTGAAGCTCAAAAATACTTTCAGTTGAATTTCCGGTATAGAATACATTCGTCGTTACTTTTTCACCTTGTACCAGTTTAAGGGTTTTATCAGCCAGCACCTGATTACACATTTCCGCACAATTTGCATATTGTTGATCCCATAAATAGACATCAGCCAGTAATGAATTAACAGCGTTCAGCGTAATCCTGCCTTTATTTAATTTTTCTGATCCATAACTGGTTTTAGCACTTTGCTTTGCAATTAACAAATCGGCAATGATCTGATCAAGAATTACCCGTTCACTCGATTTTGGAACTTTATAATTTTGTGCATCACTAATACTCGGATTCAGAATCAAAGGTACTTCATGAAATGCACGTACCAGATAAAAATAACTCAGTGCACGCAGCGTCAATGCCTCTGCTTCCATAGTATGCAATTTAGTGGGTGTAAAGTTTTGATCTTTATTGACTACCGATGGAGCATAATACAAAAAAGTATTGCAATAATTAATTACCGAATAAAAAGAGGACCAATCGGCAAACGCATTAGTAGGGGTTATATTTACATCCAATACTTTTAAAACGGCATCGCTGGGATCTTTCCCTGCAACCATATTATCCGATCGCAATTCTCCCCAAACAATCATACGTTCCATACAACCATCGGAAATAAGCCCACGGTAACCGGCTGCCAGGACAGCTGTTGCCTGAGATTCAGTCTGCCAGTAATCTTCCAAAACTACTTCACTTTCGGGTTTCAGATCTAGCCAATTGTTACAGCTTTCAAGACCAATCACCAAAAAAACCAACAATATTATATTTAATTTCTTCATACTCATTTTATATTATAACCCAATTGTCAAACCTAGCGTTAAATTCTTTGCCCGTGGAGTTTGTCCTTTGTCTTCGCTTATTCCAAATGAACCGTAACCGACTTCAGGATCTACACCCGTATATTTTGTCAATACAAATATATTTTCAAATGTAAGATACAAATTCAATTTGTCGACACTGAATTTCTTCAACAGTTGTCTTGGAATTGAATAATTGAACGTCAGGTATTTAAATCGCAGGAAAGATCCATCTTCCACAAACCTGTCACTACCTAACCAGTTGTAACCATAATTATACAAGGCACGTGGTACTGAAGTAACATCACCGTCCTTACGCCATCTCCAGTTCACAACCGTACTTTGATTGTTCATTGAATACATGTTTTCATTTAACATACGAGCAGTATTGACAATTTTATTACCATACCGGTAATTGAAGGTCATGGTGCATGATAAATTTTTGTACCGGAAAGTTGGTCCAAAGCCACCATTAAATAACGGATTCGAATTTCCTAAATAAACGATATCTAAATTATCGATATTCCCATCGTGGTTCACATCTTCATATTTGGCATCTCCTCCTCTGAACAGATAAGGATTTCCACCACTCTTTTTGGAATAATTATAATACATAGGCAGTGGTACCCCTTTTTCGTCAGTAATTACTTTTCCGTTTGCATTTCGTCCTACTGGTGCATCTTCCTGAGAGCCGGCTATATATTTATCGTATTGATAAACTCCCTTATATTTAAATCCATAGATGGATCCAAAAGAATTACCTTCCTGAATTCTGGTCAGATAACTGCCGTTGTTATAATTGAAGTTGGTATTATACGTATTTAGAATAGCATCATCCAGCTGAACAATTTTATTTACAGAATTCGCAATATTGAACCTGAAATCAATACTGAAATCCTTTGAACTTACAATTTTATTTGCATACAGATTTATTTCCCAACCGTTATTATTCATGGAGCCGGCATTTTGATAAGTCAACTTGCCAAAGCCTGAAGAATTTGGAAGTACCACATCTTTAAACAACATATCTGTCGTCTTTTTAAAATAGACATTCATGTCCATTAAAATCTTGTCATCAAAGAAACCCAGGTCGCAACCGTAATTGACCGAAGAAGTGGTTTCCCATTTTAAGTCTTTCAACTGTAATGAAACAGGAATTGAAACAGGCATTCCTGCATAACTTCCGTTATTTCCATACCGGCTGTATTGAAGATAATCAAATTCAGGTTGATTTCCTGCAATTCCCCATCCCGGACGGAAGGCAAGCATGCTTAACCATTTCTTTGAACCTGCCATAAAAGGTTCATCCGTTGCGATCCATTTGAGCGATACACCCGGGAAGTTACCCCATTTATTACCATTTCCAAATTTTGTACTGCCATCGCGACGAAAAGTTCCATCAAAAATATATCTTCCTAAATAGGAGTAATGAGCTCTGCCTAAGATACCCATCGATCGCCAGTGTCCCCGTTCGGTTTTTTCTTCTTTTAAATAGCCGGCTGTAGAGGCATCATCAGCATTTGAAGATTCCAACCCGTAATTAATAATGTTTTGAAAACTTGAGTTTCCTTCTGTCGTTTGTAATGACCCATAAAGCAGGAAGCTATGATCCTTGTTTTCAAAACTGGGTTGCCATGCAATATTGTTATCCGTTTGAATGGTCACTGATTCTCTGTCTCCATTTTCTGCACGATTATACCGTTCATCCGTCCAACCGTAATTTGTTATGGCACCCGGTAGAAACAAGGTAGTCTTGTCGTTATTAATATCAAACGAAACATACATGTTATAGCGCAATAAAGTTTTATTTGGATCGGTAAAATCGTATTGTGCTCTAAAAGTAGGTAATGTTCTGTAATTCTTAACATTATTTTTAGCTCCCATTGCCAAAGCGACGGGATTGACCAGATATAACTGGTCAGAATTCAGTGTTGAAGTAGTAGGTGTTCTAAAATAGGCTGAAGTATTATTTCCGGATGCATCCTGATTATAGACACTCGAATTAGGCATCTTTTTGTAGGCGATTCCTAAAATTGACAAATCTTCATTTGGACTGTTATTATCGCCAAAATCAAAAGTATAACTCCGGTTGAAATTTTCATACGAATAAGACAATTCAGCCGTGAACTTCAAACGGTCGGAAACCATATAATCCAGATAGGCTCTTGTTGAAAGACGACTGTTTGTCTGGCCAATGATGGTACCGTTCTGGGATAAATACCCCCCCGAAACACGATAAGTAGCACGATCGCCACCGCCCGAGAGTGTCAGGTAATGATCACTGATATTTCCAATTTGAGTTACTTCTTTTACCCAATCGGTATTGTTGTTGTAGTTTTCATAATCCGGAAAGGATTTATCATAGGTATACTCAGGAACATTCGATGCAAGGCTGCTTTGTGCTGGATTAAACAATTCCTGTTTCATTAACATTGTGTAATCATCACCGTTTAGCATTTTCTTTCCCTGAGGTTGTATTGTTCCGGTATACCGGTATGAATACTCAATCCGGGTCGGTCCGGTACGTCCTTTTTTGGTGGTTATCATAATAACTCCATTCGCACCTTTAGAACCCCATACTGCCGAAGCTGCTGCATCTTTCAATACTGAGATCTCCTGAATATCATCAGGATTAATACTCAACAAGTTGGCAAATTGTTCCTGATTGGAGTTGGCATAATCGAAATTCTGTGTCACCTGCATCTCATAAGGAACACCATTCAATACAATAAGTGGTTGACTGCTTCCGTTTATTGAACTGGCACCACGGATACGCATGGAAGTTCCACTTCCCGCATCACCTGAATTCGATACAATATCCAACCCTGCAATACGACCCTGAAGTGCTTCATCAACAGACGAAACCTGCAGACCCTCCATTTCTTTCATATCGATGGTTTGCATAGCAGTTGCGATCTCACGTTTAGGAATGTTGTATCCCCCTTCACTGTGTCTCTTGCCTGCAGTTACAACGATTTCCTTAATATTCTGAGTATTTTCTTCTAAAAGGATATTAATACTTTTAGAATTCCCGATTTTCCGAATTTGTTTGACATAACCGATATAAGTAAATGAGATCCGGTTTTCTGAATTTTTTATCTTCAGGACATAATGTCCATTCACATCGGTAATATTACCATTTACAATTCTGTTGTTACCATCAATTTCAGTAACGCTTGCACCTATAATTGCACCATCCGTTTTTGAGGATACCGTGCCTTGTATAATTAATTCAACTCCGGGCCTTTCGCTTTTTGCAGTAAAAGGCAACAACAGTAAAATGAAAAGGAGTGTTATTGCAAAATTTGATTTCATCCGTAAATAATTTTAAGTTTAATGTCGGTTTTGAATTCCCATTATCAGGATCGGGTCACCGGTTTTTCGGATACAGAGGTAGTCGAAAACAAGAGTCCCGGTTTTAATCCTTTTTTATTTATTTTTTATTGAAAATTCAACACCGCATCAATTTGATGGATAACAGCGGTTGATGACGTATAAATGCTCGAGGTTTTAAAATCCAGGCCGGTACCTGTTCCATCTATATTTTTATAGGCAGAAGGTTTGTTACTGAATACCAAATCACGTGTCATAATATTATAAAGACCCGGAGAAGTAATTACATGCGCAGTTTGATTTTTTTCTGAAGTCAACGTTAAGTCCCTTCCTGAACCTGACACGCCGATTTTGTAATACTTATTTTTAAAAGTTCCAAAATTACTCGGTAAATCATCAACTTTCATGGTTGCCGACTGATAAGTACCATTTACTGAATGTCCATCCAGGAAAACTGAATTATCCTGGAAATGATACCTGGCAAATCGTTCCAGGTTGGATATCGCAGCGGCCTTTAGTGTAGCGTCGGTCATGTCATTGATTCCAACGATAGAACCTTGTGACTCCCATGGAATAATCACTCCATCTGCAATGGCTTTATTGATAGCTTCGTTTGTTGGTACATAAACCGTATAATTATAAGTATTGAAAAATTTAACATTAAAGTCAATACCGGTATAATTCGTTCTATTGACAAATATTATTGGACTCGTAAGAGTCGTTGCCGGAAATCCGTTTAAAAGAGCAAAGAATGCACTGAACTCAGGTTGAGTACTTAGAATTTTAAATACAGACTTTACAGGTGCCTGTATAGGTCTGTCTATAAAATAAGTATGTCCGTTCGTTTGATTATAAGCCTTCGTAACCTTCACGGTCTCATTTAAATCCATATTTCCACCACTTTGAATGGTCATATCTGTGCCACTTCCTGAAATTTTAAGTGCCACATTTCCTTTTGTCAGATAAAAATCTTTACCGGATTCAACACCCCCCACTACAATATGCATGTTCAAGATATCCAGCAATCGGTTATTCACGAATATCGTTGAAGGATTTGTTGCGTCAAATGTTGTTGATATCACTGCAATCGAATCACCCATTTCACCGGTTTCTTTATTGAATTTATAAACAGTTGCGAAAACACTTGATGTTCTGGTATTGTACCAATATTTAAGTGCAGCCGGTACATCCTGTGCATATGTAATCGGGTCGATATATTTTGTGAAATATTCATCCGTAGGCACAAAAAAACTATACTTGCTTACCATGGAATTTAAATACAACCGGAAGTCAATAGCTTTTTGATTGATTGCCCAATTATATATTTTCGTTTTATTAGTTAATGATAAATCATTTGCACTTAACAAAACAGGACCATACACCGAACTATAATCATCAGGGGCATATACTTTAGTCGTTTCATAAACCACTCCGTTTCTTCCAATAAAGACTTTTGCTATATCACTTTTCGAAACCGGTAAAATAGAATTATCATCATCCACCATCGTACTAAACCTGCTGGGTACGGATTGTATAAAAGATGATCGCATGTGTCTTTTGAGTAAAAGAGGTAAAATACTGGTTGGAATATTATCCCACGAGCCAAAACGGTCTTTTAAGACAGCTCCTGCACCGGAGTTGAAAAATTCATTCATGGCGTTGTCATTTGGGACAAACATTGCTGACATATCCGATTCCATTGGAGCTTTGTTCGCTAAACCTGTATAACTGTTCCAACCCGGATCAAAGGGCAAAAGCATATCAGTCGCAATAAATAATCCTTTTGGATTTAATGCGCTTCCGCCGAATTTTGCAAAGTATTTTTTTACAAAAATGGAGTCAGTAAATGTAGGATGTAACTGTTGATACAAAAGTGTATTATCGGCATCATAAAACGGGGCGCAAAAACGTTCCAGTAATCTGGTAAATATCTGCATATCCGGATTTGAAGTTACAAATTGATCCATATTTGCCGGTGGAATCAAAACACTTTGAAGAACGTTCAAATAGCCGTTCTTACTGGTCACATCACGCTTAATAATTTTATCTCCAAATACATGAGCATCATTGTGAGTTCTGGTAATACCCGTAATAATTTTAAAATCCTCATCCGTAATCTGAGCCTGATCCAGCTTCTTTTGAGTAAAGTACGTTGAAGTCCAGGGTGTATTATCTTTCAGTATATACAGTCCTTTAAATCTGTAATTATCCCAATAAGTACCGTTTGGCAAAGAGGAACCATTTTGAAAAGGTAGACTATCTAATACAGCTATAGCAGTTGCTTTTCGCAATCCGCCACCCTCTACTAATCCACCGTTGTTGTAATTTGAAAGCATGTCTACTAAGTAGGCATCATTAATCATCCCAAAATTCATCAGCCCTTTTTTCTGTGCCAGTGTAAATTGATTGTAGGTAGTTACTCCCCAATCGTTTTTTTTGTAGAATTCATTAAATGCAGAGTCATTTGCTACAAAAAGTGTTTTACTACCAGTCTTTGCCAGAACCTCGGCATAATTCAAATCATCGATTAACTTTACATAATTTGTATAATGCCCATCAGTTTTCAGGTAATTGTAAATGCTGGCACCCAACCATTGCGGTTCATTGACTTCAAGTGGATTCTCGTTACAGGATGCAAGTAAAAAGCTTCCTGCTACAAATCCTATTATCAGCTTGGCATATTGATAAAATGTACCCTTAAAATATTTTTTCATTTTTATATTAAATTTAAAAGTAAGCTTGTTGGATTGTGAAATGTGCTCGTTGATTTGTAAGACATAAAAGTAGAATGCAAGAATCTTCCACGTGTAAAAAAAGTTACACAGAGTGCTTGTATGGATTGTAAAAGGGTTGAGAGTTTTAAAGAGACACTTTTGTATAAATGAAAAGTAGCATTCAACATTACAGATAAGCCCTGTGATATATAACCCGGAGCTGAATTCATTTGTAAAGTGGCATTCAATGTGCAGCTATCTGAATTACGGAAGTAAGAAAAATAATTACTGCGGGTTGAACGTTGAATGTTCGGAGTTTTATTTGTTTCATTTTTAGGAAATGAGACAGTAAATGCAATATGTAGTACGTATAAAAAAGTAGAGTTTTTTTTCATATCATTGATTCATTCCGGTAATGAACTGATTCTGAAACCGGATATTCAAAATAAAATACTTAAGGTTATTTTTTGCAATTTAAATTAGCAGTCACTTTATGTGATTAGAAAGTGACAATTTCTTTATTTAATATTTATTCATTTACAATATACCAATTTCAATTTTGATCAAAATATTTTAATATTTTTAATCCAACATGTTCCTATTCTATTATTTCTTTATCAAGATATTAAAATATAGATAACTAAAAATTTATTTTTATAAAAAGAGATTGGAATAGAATTATCAAAATTGAACAGATTTAAATAAAGGGCTGTCCCTCGTATCAGACAGCCCTCATATTTATTCAAGGTAAGTTTATTTAATTAACTTTCTATAGCTGGATGTACCATTTTTCATAATTTTCACCATATATACTCCGGAAGGAAGTAAGGCTTGAACTACTTGATGGTTTAGTCCTGCAGAACCTGCTATTTTTTCGTTCGAAACAATTGAACCAGTAACAGTATAAACTGTCAGTTGAACAGTAGCCGACTGATCCAATTCGAAATCAGCAACAATTCTACCGTCTTGTACATAAAGTTTTTCAAAAAGATCTTTTACAGGTATTACTGCATTAAGCTGATCCATTTGGTAAAGTTCCCAGTTATCCATATAGGCTAATTTACCTGTATTATGGTCATTATTAAAGAATAGAACCGGTACATCACTCATTGTTTCACCTGTATTAAATCTAAAAGTCATTTGTTGCCATGCACCCTCAGTATTAATTGAATCCACTTTATCACCCGGTATTGCTGTATCTTCTCCGTTTATACCCATGTGGAAATAGCCACCAAATGTACGGACCATTGCTCTGGCAACATAACCTGAATTTGCATTCAACACACCGCTTCCTAAACGGACTTCGATGTCTGCACTTAAATATAATTTTGCAGAATGACTTCCACAATACACAGAATCAGGATTAGTTGTAACATTAATCAGTCCCATTGTACCCAACCCATTATTCCAACCAGCGAAATTATTCCGGTCATTAAAGAAAGGATCTGGAATTAAATTTTGACGATCCGTATAAAGCGGTGTAAAACAGTCAGCATTTGCACCTGCTGATTTTACAGCAACGTTTACTGTATTTACTCCACTTGTTAAAGTGATAACACCATTCACGGCTGTTTTTCCATCATAAGTGATAGTAACCGGTGAAGTAGCAGCATCGGCTGGTAAAGTCGAAGGAGTCACTGTAATACCTGCTGGAGCGGTAAATGTAATATCACTTGTTAAATTGGCAGCGGTTACATTAAATGATTCAGTTACGTACTGAGGATCGAAAGCTAACTCAGTTGCAGAGGAAAAAATAACCGGATCCATGGTAGCATAAAGTTCCCAGTTGTCAAAATAGGCTAGTTTTCCGGTTTTATTAAAGTCATTCAAATAAATAACAGGGTCCACGTCTATTCTGCTTCCTGTAACAAAATAAAAATCGACTGCTTTCCATTCGCCACCTGTATCAATAGGTTTAAGAATGACATTATTGGAAGGATTATCCATATCAGTACGTTCGATTCCCAACTGGAATGAACCATCCATCGTTTTAGCCATTACTTTCACTCTGTAGGTAGTGTTCGGTTTAAGTAAACCTCCTTTACCATTACCTTCAACTCCGGGGTGAAAATCGAATGTTCCATTAGTAGTTCCATCACCGACCTGAACCGATGCTCCACCACAAAAAACGTTCGCAGGATCCGTATTTAAAGAAATTATTTTTGCTTTTCCCCAGGCATTAATAAATGGAGTCATTGAACTTATACTTCCGTTATCAGGAATCAAATTCGTATTATTAGTATAAAGCGGTACATAACAAGCTAAATCAGAAGCAGATTTCACAACGATACTGGTTGTTTCAGTTCCACTTGTAAATGTGATTACCCCATCAACATGAGTTGTACCATCATATCCGATGGATATTTCATCATTAACTACATTTTGATTCAATGAAGTTACAGGAATTCCGGCTGCATTATAGACTGAAATACCTGCCGGTGCTGTAATCGAAATAGGTGCTGAAAGATTGGCTGAATTAAAAGTTATCGGTTCAGTCAAATAATTATTATCAAACGCCAGTGAAGTTACTGAACTTGAAATGACAGGTTCACCTTCAGCTCCAAGATTGAATAAATAACTTACATTTGCATCGGTTAAAGCTGAGTTATAAATACTGATTTTATGCATGAATCCTTTCCATATCGGATCACGTACATATCCACCTTTTCCAAAATAAGCTAAAGTTGATCCAATTAATCCAAGTGAATTGGTACCGGTCAAATCCTGTGCACCGATAATTATACCATCAATATAAAATGAAATATTCGTAGTGGTAATGACAGTAACCATGTGGTGAAGTTTTCCATCATCATATTCAGGACCATCTACACCATTTTCATTTCCCTTACTTCCTTCACCGGTTGAAATCATGGCGCGGCTAACGTCGTTGCCACGTGCAGGAGTCAAACAGGTATAATTGACACCGTCACCATTGGTATTTGAATCGCCAAAATAGTAAAGCATATGAAAGCCTGTGTTTCCTCCTTTTACAGAAGTAAACCACACTTCTACAGTCATTTCTGTTAACAAGCTTACACCAAGATCTGTACCTGATAAAGATACATATCCTCCGTTGGTGGTATTCAAAGCTTTGTTTGTAATAATAGCTCCGTCTTCCAGTATTCCGTTTAATGTTCCTTTTGAATCGTTTGCAGTTCCGTTGTCAAATGTCCATTGATGGATCAGGTTTTCCACCGGTGGTGGTACAGGTGTAATTTGCGCAAAAGTTTTTACACTTATGCCGAATACAAATAAGAGGCATAATAATAGGTAAGTCTTTTTCATAAAATAATAATTTAAAGTAAATAAAAATTGTGTTTTAAGTAAAAATAAATTGGCTGATAGATTATAAAGTTCAGAAAAATCCTAAGTCAATATTTTGATTTAAATGTTTATCTAATTATAATTTTAACATATTCATCTCTTTAAAAATCGATAAAAACAAATTCAAATTCCTGTAAAAGTAATTTTCGGATATTTTCGACCTGTTTCCTTTTTTATATTTAGTTGTATATAAAAAACTATAATTTGAATAAGGCAAAGATAGCACGTTTTATTTCGTACAATCGAACACATTTTAATCAAAAAAGGAAACATTTTGACCAAATAGACAACAAAAAAAGGAAATGACCAGGATTATTAAAATAATTTAGTATTAACATTACAAAGCTAAATTGGTGATTACATGTACATTTATTAAGACAAAGGACAAAATAAGCTACTGAATGAACTAAAAGTCATATTTGTGTTGAAATTCATTTTTTTAAACCATTTTTCTAAAAAAAAGCAATAGTCAGGAGTTAAATAATAAATTTCAGGAGTTTAAACGATTATCAAAATGAGTATTTATATCAATCGTTTTTTTTTATTATTTGGTGTAAACTTCCGCACGGAAAGATAGTATACTATGAGCGGAATTAGCAAAATAATTTACGTAATATTTCGACCTTTTTATTTTTCTTTTAAACCTTTTGTCGTACGAAGTACACAAAAGCGTTTCTTTGGGTTTGTCAGGTGTACTAAATCAAACGCTCAAAAATACTCCGTATGTTTTGAGGTTTGTCAGTAATAAACCTTTTGTCGTACGAAGTACACAAAAGCGTTTATTTAGGTCGTTTGAAGGATTAAAGAAAACGCTCAAAAATACTCCGTATGTTTTGAGGTTTGTCAGTAATAAACCTTTTGTCGTACGAAGTACACAAAAGCGTTTTCTTGGGTTTGTCAGATGTGCTAAATCAAACGCTCAAAAATACTCCGTATGTTTTGAGGTTTCATTGAACAATATAAATAGAATTCAATTAATTTGACATTCTTTGATGAAATTGATTATCTGTGCCATCTCCGGGATGAATGAAAATCAGGGTCAATTCACGTCCACAATTTTTTTGTTCTTCAATAATTCTTTTACTCCCATTTTAGTCCCATTTTACATAGGTCCGTATATACTCCGTTACATGTCCATATATAGTCCGTTATATGTCCGTATTTATATAGATACGGACTACTAACGGACTATATACGGATATTTAATGGACAGGATGCCGATTCGGACCAAACCGGAGTAAAAGAGGAATAAAAGGGGAAAAAAGGATATAAAAAGAGAAAATTGAATTCAAAATGAATTTCGACCATGGTTGATCGTTAAAAAAAATGAATATAATCAGATTTTCAGAAATGTGATGCTGTAAAGTAATATACCCCATCTTTCAACGTAAGGTGCATGAATTGCTGAATTTCATACAAGACTATATGTTCAAGGAAACCGACGAATTACTTACTCACAGAAAAAAGTGAATCATTTTAATATTGAACAAAATTATAAAAATTAAAAAACTAAAACAGTCATCTACTTGTATGGAATTATTGTTTAGACATGAGGTACTACGCAAAATACCGATACAAAAAGAGCATTAAATACTTTTGATATCCATGAATTCAAAAAATAATATTTTAATTAAAAGTAAGAAATATCTATTTTATAAATAAACTTACTAATTTTGTCGTTAAATGGTGAAATAGTTTTATAGCAAGACATTTAATCAGGATTAGGGATTATTTTCCGGTATTCTGGTCATTTTTTATTCTAATTTGAATAGTTTTTTTTCTAATAGTAATTAAATAATAAGTTTCTTTGCATAAAGAAACGCATGTCTTCGTATAGGGTCCTGGAATTCGCTTAGGCTTAAACAGAAATCTAAATAACACAAATGAACAGTATATTTAAAAGCCACTTTGTTTTCTATCTTTTATTGATACTTATTTTTTGCTCTTGTCAAAAAAAGGATCAAAAAACAAAAGCGACAATAAAAAGTCAGGAGAAAACATTTACGAATCCGATATTACCGGTGGGAAATAAACCTTGGGCAATTTACCAAAATGGATATTATTACTATACTCAGGAAACAGGATCGAATGTAGAGATCTGGAAAACAAAAGATATTACCAATTTAAGCAATGCTGAACATAAGGTTGTATGGGTGCCGGTTGATCCCAAAGCGTCACATGACTTGTGGTCACCTGAAATACATTTCATAGACGGGAAATGGTATATTTATTACGAAGCCGATGATGGAAACAGCGATAACCATCAGATTTATGTTGTCGAAAATTCAGCAAAAGATCCGATGGAAGGAAAGTTTATTTCTAAAGGAAGAATCAGTACCGATAAAAACAACAACTGGGCGATTCATCCGGATGTATTTATACACAAAGGCAGTCTCTATATGACCTGGTCGGGATGGCAATCACGTCGTGTCAGTGTTGAACATCAATGTATATATATTGCAAAAATGGAAAATCCCTGGACGTTGGCATCAGATAGGGTTCTTCTATCGAAGCCTGAACTGGAATGGGAACGTCAATGGATTAATCCGGATGGAAGTAAAACTTCACATACCATATATGTAAACGAAGCTCCTCAGTTTTTCCATAGTAAAAATAACGATAAAATTTACATATTTTACAGCGCAAGTGGTTTATGGACACCCTATTATGCAATAGGAAAACTTACTGCAGATGCAAATAGTGATTTACTGAATCCCGCATCGTGGAAGAAATCGGACCGGCCGGTATTCAAGCAATCGCCTCAGGACAGTATATTTTCAACCGGGAATTGTTGTTTCGTTCCTTCACCGGATGGTAAAGAATATTATATGCTTTATCATGCACGTAAAATACCAAACGAGCCACCCGGAGCTCTGGATTCCAGATCGCCTCGGTTGCAAAAAATTGAATGGACAAAAGACGGCACACCTTATTTTAGTGGACCGATTCCGGAATCAGTGGTCATGCAGAAACCCTCGGGAACAAAATAAATAGCACCAACTTACATTTTACTTTCCATATAAAATTTTCATTGATAATCAATGAAATAACAGATAGGATTATAGCGGTTAAATGCTATGATGATGATGTATTTTGTCTTAAAATAAAAAGTATATAATTCATAAAAATTAAAAAGAACAATAATGAGAAAATCTTTCATGTTGTTGATGATGTCGGTATTTCTGCTGGCAAATGCAGCAAACAAACCGGTTGTTTCAACTAAAAATGCGAAACTTCGTGCACCATCAGTACCGTTAATCACCTCTGATCCTTACTTTAGTATTTGGTCGTCAGCTGACAAATTAAATGACAGCAATACCAGTCATTGGACCGGAAAATCACATCCATTAATTGGAGTAGCACGGGTAGATGGTATTTCATACCGTTTCATGGGTATGGAAGAAGCAACATATACCACGATTTTATCGACCGGAGAATCAAAAAGGTGGGATGCAACTTATACTGAGAAACAACCGCAAGAAGGTTGGGAAGCTATGAATTTCAACGACAACACGTGGAAGAAAGGGGAAGGAGATTTTAGCACTAAAGAAAGAGCACATTATGCAACCCTATGGGAAAGTGAAGATATATGGGTACGACGGACTTTTGAATTAACAGATGATTTAAGTGCTCAACCTATCTTTATTGAATATTCGCACGATGATGATTTAGATCTTTTCGTCAATGGTGTTAAAGTGATTGCAACAGGTAATGCCTGCAAAATGAAAATGATGCTCGAACTTGATGCAAAAGCAAAAAAGACACTTAAACCGGGTAAAAATGTAATTGCACTTCATTGCAAGAACCGGGTCGGTGGTGGATATATCGACTTTGGAATGCTGAAAAAGAATAAAAGTGATATTGCTTTCACAACTAAAGCAATTCAAAAATCAGTAACAGTACTTCCAACCCAAACTTATTACGTTTTCAATTGTGGCGCAGTGGAACTGAACCTTACTTTTACAGCACCTTTATTATTGGATGATCTTGATTTGATTAGTACTCCAATCAATTACATCAGTTATCAGGTTAGCTCGTTGGATAAGAAAAGCCACGATGTTCAGGTTTATTTTGAAACAACACCACAACTGGCTGTAAACAATGACATTCAACCGGTTACATCTGAAAAAATAACAAAAAACGATTTGACCTATTTAAAAACTGGCACCATCAACCAACCTGTTTTAGCACAATCGGGCGACGATATGCGGATTGACTGGGGATATTTATACCTGAGTGCACAGTTATCAAATCAAGAGAAACTGGTATTAGGAGAATTCTCCGATGTGAATAAATCGTTTATCACCACCGGAAAATTACCTGCAGATATCGACCCGAAAACATTGCCAACGAATATGAAAACAAAAATGACCGTATTGGCATATTCAAATAACCTGGGTTCAGTATCAAACAAACCTGTTAAGGGTCACTTTATGATCGGGTACGACGATTTATATTCAATCCAATACCTTTACAACAATTTATTGCCTTACTGGAAACATGAAGGGAAAGTAGATATTTTCCAGGCATTTGAAAAGGCCGAAAAGAACTATGCTTCAATCTTGTTACGTTGTGATGCATTTGACAAAACCATGATGAAAGACGCTGAAAAAGCAGGAGGAAAAGAATATGCCGAACTTTGTGCATTGGCATACCGTCAGGCTATTTCCGCTCACAAACTGGTTCAGGACAAAGAAGGAAACCTGCTTTTCCTTTCGAAAGAAAACAACAGCAACGGTTGTATCAACACGGTTGATTTAACGTATCCTTCTGCCCCGCTCTTCTTACTTTACAATCCTGATTTGATGAAAGGAATGATGAATCCGATCTTTAATTACAGTGAAAGTGGACGATGGACAAAACCTTTCCCTGCACATGATATGGGACAATATCCGATAGCCAATGGCCAGGTTTATGGTGGAGACATGCCGGTAGAAGAAGCCGGGAATATGTTGCTGGTTACAGCTGCAGTAAGCTATAGAGAAGGTAATGCAGAATATGCACTAAAACATTGGGATGTCCTTACGGTTTGGGCAGATTATTTAACGAAAGAAGGGTTGAATCCGGAAAATCAACTTTGTACAGATGATTTTGCAGGCCATTCGGCACACAATACAAACTTATCGGTTAAAGCTATTTTAGGAATCGCAGGTTATGGTCAAATGGCTGCTATGCTTGGAAAAGCAGACGTATCAGAAAAATACAGTAAAATAGCTCATGAAATGGCTACTAAATGGATTGCAATGGCCAATGATGGCGATCATTTCCGGTTGAATTTTGACAAACCGGGTACCTGGAGTCAGAAATACAATTTAATTTGGGATAAAGTACTCGACATGGGAATCTTCCCAAAAGAGGTTGCTCAAAAAGAAATAGCCTTTTACCTCACCAAACAAAATGAATTCGGGTTGCCACTTGACAGTCGCAAGACCTATACTAAATCCGACTGGATCATGTGGACTGCCTGTCTGGCTGATTCGCCGGAAGATTTCAGGAAAATTGTATCACCGGTTTATAAATATGTGAATGAAACTCCTTCAAGGGTTCCATTATGCGACTGGCATGAAACAACTGACGGTACAGCTGTTGGATTCAAAGCACGCTCAGTAATTGCAGGTTACTTCATGAAAATGCTTGAAGTTAAAGTAGATGCTGAAAGAAAAGACAAAACAGCCGGATTATAATTTAAAGTCAGGCTAAGGATAAAATATATTGTCATTCCATTCATTTGGGATGACAATATATTTTTTAACAGCAATAGCTATAAGTAATTTACAATTCATAATTAAAAATTAATAATTGGCAATAAGCTTAAGAATAAACCTTTATAGACTAACAAACAAATCATTAAATAACTACGATTACTTTTGTAATAAACACATTCATGAAGAAATTTAAATTATTTATTATTATAACAGCACTTTCATCGGCATTCAATATTTATGCTGCCAGGGGCTGGGTAGACTATGTGAACACATTACAGGGAACCAATTCCACCTTTGAATTAAGCCGTGGAAACACCTATCCTACCCTTGCCATGCCGTGGGGAATGAATTTCTGGACACCTCAAACCGGAGAGAACCGTAATGGCTGGATTTACAAATATACAGAAACTACGATACGGGGTTTCCGCCAAACCCATCAATGCAGTCCCTGGACGAACGACTATTCAGCATTTTCGCTCATGCCGGTTTCGGGTAAGCTTGTCGTGAATCAGAAACAACGTGCATTGTCTTTTAACCATAAAAATGAGATTGCAAAACCACATTATTACAAAGTTGAATTTGACAATAAGTTGTTGGCTGAAATGTCACCTACCGAACGTGGAGTATATTTTCGTTTTACATTTCCAAAAGACAGTGATTCATATGTTGTAGTTGATGCAAACAACGGAGGCAGTATGGTGAAATTTTTCCCTAAAGAGCATAAGATTGTAGGATATTGCAAAAACGCAAATAATTCGGTATCAAAAGATTTTGCCAATTATTTTGTAATTGTTTTCGATCAACCCTTTACAATGAAAGGTACATGGAAAAATAATTCAGGTGAATTATCACCTGATAATTCGGAAGCAACGGGTGATTATGTCGGTGCATATGCTGGTTTTAAAAAAGGAGCAATTGTAAATGCCAGAGTTATCTCCTCTTTTATAAGCATTGAACAGGCCGAAATGAATTTCAGGCACGAACTGTCATCTGCCAAACGACTTGAAGATATAAAAGATAAAGCAGAAATCGCCTGGAACAAGCAACTAGGCAAAATAGAAGCAGAAGGTGGTACCCGGGAAGAGATGGCAACTTTCTATTCCTCTTTTTTCCGTTCCATGCTATTTCCACGACAGTTTTTCGAATATAACGAACAGAACAAACCCATTTATTATAGTCCTTACGACTACAAAGTTCATGACGGATATATGTATACCGACGAAGGATTCTGGGATACTTTCCGGGCTCAATTTCCGCTGAATATCATACTCCATCCCGAAATGCACGGACGCTATATGACATCGATCATTGATGCCTATGATCAAAGTGGTTGGCTGCCTTCGTGGTCATTTCCAGGTCACAGTGGTGGCATGATAGGGAATCATGCTTTTTCGTTGTTAGCCGACGCTTATGTAAAGGGAATACGTACCTTTGATACAAAGCGTGCCCTGGAAGCTATGCGACACGATGCCACCAATAAAGGACCACGCGGACCTTCGATTGGTCGTGATGCCGTGACGGATTATCAGACCCTTGGATATGTACCTTCTCCCAAATACGGAGAAGCAACAGCCAAAACACTCGAATATGCCTACGATGACTTCTGTGCTATGCAACTTGCAAAAGAATCCGGTTCAAGTAAGGATGAAGCTTTTTTCGGAAAATCAATCTTCAATTATAAAAATGTATATGATTCGACAAGTGGTTTTGTGCGCGGAAAGCATAAAGACGGCACCTGGGTCCCCGATTTTGATCCTGAAAGATGGGGAGGTGCTTTCATTGAAGGAAATGCATGGCATTACCAGTGGTCGGTATTTCACGACATACAGGGATTGATAAATTTAATGGGTAGTGATAAAAAATTCACAATGAAACTCGATTCCGTATTTACCGTTCCCAACACATTCAAAGTAGGCACTTATGGTCATGTAATTCATGAAATGGCCGAAATGGTATTGATCAACATGGGACAATATGCCCACGGGAATCAGCCGATACAACACATGCCCTACCTGTATACCTATGCAGGAGAGCCCTGGAAAACTCAACAATGGGTACGAACGATCATGGATAAACTTTACAATTCGGGACCTGATGGGTTTTGTGGTGACGAAGATCAGGGTCAGACCTCCTCGTGGTATGTGATTAGTGCGATGGGCCTCTATTCAGTTTGTCCTGGAACAGATCAGTACGTCATAGGCAGTCCTGTATTCCCGAAGATGAAAGTTCATCTTGAAAATGGCAAAACAATCATCATCGAAGCAAAAAACAACTCATTGAAGAATCCATATATTCAATCGGCTACCCTAAACGGTAAAACATTTACCAGAAACTGGATAAGTTATTCGGACTTAATGAAAGGCGGAATCATACATTATGAGATGAGTAATACTCCAAATAAAAAAAGAGGTATTGCAGCTGAAGACCGGCCATTTTCAATAACACCGGTAGTTGTTGTAAAATAGCATTATTGTAAAATTTGCAAATACTACTTATGAATATTTGCGCTATTGACAAGATGAAGTCAAAAACTGAACCTTGTCAATAGTGCTTTTTTTATTTATTCGGACTCGTCTTTCATTATGGAAACTATCCTCTGACTCACAATTATTTTGCACCACAGTATATGCATTTTAAACACAGAATACAACTAACTAATGAAAATCAGAATGTGATTTATCAATAAAGATTGTTATAAAGACACTTTCATTTCTAAAAGTAACAAAACACTCCACTAAGCAAGTTAAAACTAGAACTCTAACATTCAATGAATTAAAAAATATTCTGTATCTTAGCGCAGGGAATTTGAGCTATAAATGGTATTTTATGACCTGAATTTTGCATATCATACACGTACAAATCGAAATATTTGCAATATCTTTGAGATTCAGAGTATAAAATATCGGATTGGAATAAAAAATGGAGGTTCATTATTAATAATTTCCATGTGAAAACTATTAATTCTCTGCTAATTTTGGGTTGATTTTGGATTTCAGAAGTGATTACGACCCTGAATTTAAATGCTTTATATTAGTTAACTTAATTTGGTCATTTAGTATTGAAAGTTTTAAATCTAATTTAGCAACTAGAATTTCAGATAAGAGCTTTTTAGATTAAATCAGTAACACCGGGAAATATTTTTAAATACGAGTCCATATTAGCAACTGTTTATCGAAAAACAGACAGACATTCATCACTACAACTTACAAAAAAAAATGAATTTGAGAAATTATACTACTCTACAACAATAACTTAAAAAAAATGCCCTGATACGTTGGTTATATTGAAATATTACCAACGTGTTTGTTATTGTTTTATACCTTTACTCTTAACCGGGCAAATAGCCCATTGAACTAATTATAGACATCAGATGAAAAAGTCTTTACTGGCAATTTTAATACTAATCTGTGTTTTGAATTCCAAGGCATCTTCACTCCCTTTTGTAAAATATCAGGTAGAGAATGGTTTGTCGCATAACACTGTCTGGTGTGCATTGCAGGATAGCTATGACTTTATGTGGTTTGGCACCAGTGATGGGTTGAACTGCTTTGATGGTAAAAATTTCAGAATCTTTCGAACAAATCCGAAAAATAAATTTTCTATCGGGAATAATTTTATTCAATCTCTGTTTGAAGATGAGCAACGTAACATATGGGTAGGAACCAATAAAGGAATGTATTTCTTTGAACGGAAAACAGAGAGTTTCACCTATTTCAGTGAAAAGACCGAAGACGGAGTTCTCATCAGCAGTAACGTCAATAAAATCATTAAAAGCAATACAGGATCCATCTGGATTGCCACTCTGGGACAAGGGATATTTATTTACAATCCAAATACCAAAAAACTGGTACAAAACACCTTATACAGTTCCTTTGTATGGAATATGCTAAAAATCCCAAACGGAAATATATTTGCTACTTCGAGGCAGGACGGATTGATCTGTTTTGACAAGAATGGGAAATATTTACGTTCTTATAACCCGCTCATTCACAAAAAAGGATTAAGTAATATAGAAATCAGTGCCCTATGTTACTTCAACAACAGCGTATGGTTCAACGTAGGGACTTATGGTTTTTACATGTTGGATCTAAAAAACGGTCAGATTAAACCGGTGGTAGAAGAGAGCAAATCGTCAGTAGTTTCGAATATCCGAAGCATCTTTCCTTATTCAAAGACTCAACTTTGGGTGGGTGGTGACAACGGGTTATATCTTTTTGATCTGATCAAAGAAAAATTTTCCAGATTAGACGAACCTTTGAACCCTAAAAGTTTAAGTGACCAGTCGGTGTACGATATCACAAGGGACAGTGAAGGCGGTATGTGGGTATCGACGTATTTTGGAGGTGTAAACTATTTACCTAAAAACCTGAAACCTTTTGCACAATACTTTCCATCGTTTCAAGCAGGATCAATATCCGGCAAGGCAATCAGTGAATTTTGCGAGGATAAAGACGGGAATATATGGATAGCCACTGAAGATGGAGGATTAAATTACCTGAATACTAAAACACAGAAAGCTCAAATATATAAGCCATTATATGCTAAAAACAGCATTAGTTACCACAATATTCATTCTTTACTCATCGATAACAATAAACTGTGGATAGGTACTTTTTCACGTGGAATAGATATTTTCGATTTAAAGAGTAAAACTTTTAGAAATTTCCAACATCGACGTGACGATTCAAAAAGCGTATGTGACAATGCAATTTACGCATTATTCAGAGACAGTCACGGAACTATTTTTGTAGGAACAGTCTGGGGACTCAGCAAATATGACAGGGCTACCGAATCATTCTCAATTGTCGATGAGATTGGACCTATGGCTCATATTTTCAACATTATTGAAGATAGTCGGGGTTATTTATGGGTTGCCACATACAACAGTGGTGTTTTTCGTTTAAATTATAAAACAAAAAAATGGAATCACTATACTCATAATCAAAACGATTCACGTAGCGTTTCAGGGAATAGCGTCATTTCATTGTTCGAAGATGTAAGACATACGGTGTGGCTTGGTACTGAGGGCGGTGGGTTATGTTCCTTCGATTACAAAACTGAGAAATTTACAGCCTTTGACCCGGATAACAAAATACTCCCAAATCCGGTGATCTATGGTATAGAGCAGGATGAATTTGAGAACTTCTGGATTTCGAGTAATGCCGGACTAATACGCATCAATCCTTACACGAAGAAAAACAGGATGATTTTCACTAAAGCTGATGGCTTACAGAGTAATCAGTTTAACTTTCGTTCATCATTACGGGCCAGGGATGGTAAAATGTACTTTGGTGGAATTAACGGTTTCAACACATTCTATCCAAAAGATTTCACACAAAATCGATTTATTCCCTGTGTAAGGATTACAGAATTCAGATTGTTTAACAAACCCATGAATGTAACCGATGAAGACTCTCCACTTACGGCTCCAATTTACGATTCAAAGGAGATAACTTTAAAATACAATCAAAATACATTCAGCTTATCATTCGTTGCGTTAAGTTTTCAGGCACCTGAAAAAAACCAGTATACCTATATCATGGAAGGGGTTGACAAGAACTGGAATGTTGCAGAAAAGGATAACAATTCAGCATACTATACAAATTTGCCTCCCGGAGAATACACTTTCAGGGTGAAAGGATCAAACAACGACGGTTTGTGGAATAAGAATGAAGCAGTTATTGTTATCCGGATATTGCCACCATTCTGGAAGTCAGGCTTTGCATATTTTTTATATTTGATAATTATTTTAGGATCACTTTTTTGGTTGTATAAAAACTGGATGGTCCGCCAGAGCAAATTACACAATGAACGAATAAAAGGATATAGAGAAAAACAGGAAAAAGAAAGCTACCTCTCTAAAATTAACTTTTTCACAAATCTGTCACACGAAATTCGAACACCTTTAACGTTAATAAAACTTCCATTGGAACGAATTATAAAATCGGGTGATGGTACAGATAAAACAAAGGGATTCCTGAATACCATTGATAAAAATACGGATTATCTGCTTAATCTGATAAATCAATTGCTTGATTTCCGGAAAACAGAGGAAGTTGAATTTCAACTGCATATCATTACTTGTAATTTAAGCGAACTTATGCGTGATCTATTTGTTCGGTATCGTCAATCGGCCGAAATTAAAAATATAGATCTTCAACTCATTTTACCTGATCAGGATATTAAGTTAGGAGTCGACAGAGAAGCATTTAACAAAATGGTAAGTAATTTAATGAGCAATTCATTAAAGTACGCTGCATCAAAAGTTGTCATGGAATTACAACAAAACGAACACAATTTTGAAGTACGGATATCGGATGATGGAAATGGAATCACTGAACAGGAAAGGAAAAAAATCTTTGAACCTTTTTATCAATCGGATAATAGTAAAGCAGGTACAGGAATAGGCCTTGCTTTAACTAAAGCACTTACTGAAAAACATAACGGAACTTTAAAATACGAGAATGGAACAACCGGGGGATCGATATTTATCATTTCTATTCCTATCACAAATAATTTGTTATCGGAGACAACGGATCAACATCTCGAAATTGTAAATGCTGATACGGAATATAATCAGCACATTCGTAAATCTGAAACAATCATCAAGACGGATACAAATAATCTGAAATTATTGTTGGTAGAGGATAATTTAGATTTACTTCAGTTGACTGCTGATTACATGCAGGATTTTTATCAGGTTTATAAGGCTGAAAATGGTGTGGAAGCACTTAACGTTTTATCTGAACAGAATATTGATATCGTGGTTAGTGACGTTATGATGCCTTTAATGGATGGTTATCAATTATGTGAATCCATCAAAACAAATACCCTGTTTTGCCACATTCCTGTGATTTTGCTCACGGCAAAAACTAATGTTGAATCGAAAATAATGGCGTTGGAATATGGGTCTGATGCCTACCTGGAGAAACCGTTTTCACTGGAGCACCTTCGCACACAAATTATCAACCTTGTAAACAGTCGTCAACAATTAAAAGAACTATTTGCTTCTTCACCTCTTATGTCTTCTGTAGAAATTGTTATTTCAAAAAAAGACATAGAATATGTAGAACGGTTAAATGGTGAGATAGAGAAACATTTATTAGATGTGAATTTTTCTATTGATACACTATCGGAGTTTATGAACATGAGCCGTTCAAATTTCTATCGGAAGTTAAAAAGCATTTCAGGAATGTCACCAAATGATTATTTGAAAATGATCCGGTTAAAGAAGGCAGCAGAATTGTTATTAAGTCAGGACTATCGAATTAACGAAGTCTACGAGAAAGTTGGATTTAGTTCATCATCCTACTTTGCAAAATGTTTTAAAGAACAATTTGGAATGCTACCCCGTGAGTTTGGAGTAAAAGTATCAAAGGGCGAAAATCCGGTAGAATAGAATACTATTCATTACAAATTCCTTTGAATAGATTCAGCACGTAATCATCTCTAAAAAGACAGTTTAATGAATCATTATCCAGAGTTGTGACTTATAAATGCTTCATTAATTATTTAATAAAACAACAATTTTTATCGGTTATTTTTTTTCTTGTTCGATTAAAGGATTATCAATATTCATGTAAGAGTAGGGTTATATGAAAACCGATAAATTGAACAGTATGCAAGTGTCGGATTCTTTAAACTCGAAATGAATGAAAAAACTTTATCTCTCAACAATTTTTTTTTGTATATTTTGTTCCCTGTTAGCCCAACCAACCATTCAAAGAGTTGAAGGAAGCCCTTATCCATTTTCTTCACCTCCGGATCGTCTTTTCCTGACTTCCGAGAATTACAGTTATTCACAAATAATAGCCTTGCAATCGTTGCAAGGTATACTTGCCAAAACGAAGCCTGAGATATTACGGGACGTTCATGGACATAGGGCAATAATTGCCAGGCAGGGAGTACCTTTAGATTTCACTTACTACAATAATTTTCAGGGATTACTCACCAGATTTGCAAGCAGATGTACCGGTTATATACTCTGTGATGCGAAACAAAATTCCACTAATGTAGCGATTTCGCTATCCGGAATTTTAAATGCAGTGGCTATGCCCGCTGACATTGAACAGACTGCTAAAACTGCAGGAATGAAAATGTTACTCGATGTCAGGGGTAAAGATGAAAACTGGGCATTGTCAAATTACGGAAGTCAATTTAACAAAACCATAGCTTCCTATCAAAACTGTTCTGATGACCGGGGTTTATATCTTGGCGATTTCAGCTCATTTACCGGAGCCTTGCAGTTTTGGGATCCTGATGCACTTGGTTCACTGGTTAACAATGTCTATAAAAGAATGAATATTGGCGCAACATTCTTTGGATGGGGTGCCGGTGAATATGCCACTGTAGAACAATTATCCAAACGATCGATGTTGATACATCCTTCTGATTTTAGTCCAAACTTATCTACATTAACGAACATACCTGTTCAGATTCCAAAACAAAAAGACCCTGTTACGCAATTTAAAGTAATACCAAATGTGCAAACTGTTTGTTTTGTCATTTCTGATGGTGATAATGTCCAATGGTTATCGGGAGCTTCAGATGATATGAACACCTGGGCAAATCCAAACAGGGCACGCTTAAATTTAGGTTGGACTATCTCACCTGCCTGGGTAGAGCTAGCACCTGTTATGTATAAAAAATATGTTGAGAATTGTCTTACTTCTTCTGAAGGGAGAAACTATTTAGTTGCTGCCCCATCCGGAGTCGGATATCATTTCCCGGGTATTTTTCCCAACTTATCAAATGAGTGCGATTTGCTGAACAGATACATGAAAAAAGCCGATCTGAATATTGTAAACATAATTGATGTCGATAACGGAATACATACCCCTGACCAATATTTAAGACAAAGCAACATTGACGCCTTATTTTATTATACTTACGGGGCAAATTATACAGGTATGAATGGTAAAATAAGTTGGTATAAGGACAAACCATCCATTGGCGGCAGATATACTTTATGGGGAACAATGTCAGCACCCGATGCATTGGCAGATAAATTGAATCATTCCTCTACAAATATAAAATCTGAAGCCGGTTACAGTTTGATACCTGTCCATGTTTGGGACAGAAATGTGACCGATGTAATGGAATGTATTAAGTTGCTAAATCCGAACGTACGTGTGGTTGCCCCCGATGAATTTGTTTGGTTAATTCGTAAAAATCTAAAAGGTATTAATCTTGGAAACGGGAATGGCTTAAAAGGGGAATATTTTAAAGGTTCAAATTTTGATACTCTGAAATACACACAGAATAATGGTAAAATAAATTTCGATTGGGGGACAGGATCACCTGACCCTGTCATGCTTGGAAATGATCAGTTTTCAATACGTTGGAGTGGTCAGATACAAGCGGTATATTCAGAGAAATATACTTTTTATGCTACAGCAGATGATGGCGTAAAACTCACAATTAATGGAAAGATATTGTTTAATTTACTGTCTACACAGGGTACGAATGCTCAGAGTGACACCATTACACTTCACTCGGGTCAAAAATATGATATTCAGTTTGAGTACAAAGAAATAGATGGTAATGCAAACTGTAACCTTGAATGGGAAAGTACTTCACAATTACGACAGCCGGTACCCCGCACCCAACTTTATAGCAGGGCACTTCCAACAACCGGAGTAGTTACGGCATATTCCGATTGTAATTACACTGGTTTTTCAGGAGGTCTTAAAGCAGGTGATTATACCCTGGCAGCTTTAAACGATTTAGGCATTCAGGACAAAGATATCGCCTCATTAAAAGTTTCGGAAGGGTTTAAAGTAATTCTTTATGAAAATGATAATTTTGGAGGATTATCCACTGAAATAACATCCGACACTACTTGCCTGACAGACTGGTTGGACAGAGCTTCGTCGCTGAAAGTAAAAACAAATGGAGTAACGAATCTGGAAGGGAACTATTTTTTACAAAATAATGCCTGCAATTTCAACATGAATGTAACAGGAGGAACAGGTGCCATTACTGATGGTGCAAACATTCAACAATTGGCACCAAATCAGGCTATCAACCAACAGTTTCAATTAACCCATCTGGGAGATGGAACCTACAGTATTATAGCCCAACATAGTAAAAAGTCAATTGATGTTGATAATTTCAGCATTGCCGATGGCGGAAATGTCCAACAATGGAGTTATTATGGGTCTTCTAATCAACAATTTATTATAGTAGATGGCACCAATGGAAGTTATAAACTGATTGCAAAACACAGTGGGAAAATTATTGAATCGGCAGGTCTTACCAATCAGGCGAATGTTCGTCAATGGAGTGATCAGAATCAATCAAAAGGTATGTGGAAACTTATTCCGGTTCCGGCATTGGTAAACGGAACAGGCACAGGATTAGATGCTGAATATTTCAATGGAATGAACTTCGAGACATCACGGTTTATAACCATCGATCCCACTATAAATTTCAATTGGGGAATACAGGCTCCTAATCCAAAAACAAATCCTGATAATTATTCTGTACGGTGGGATGGACAGATTCTCCCACGCTTTACAGGAAATTATACATTCTATATAAACAGCGACAACGGAAGAAAGTTATGGATAAATGATCATTTAATAATAGATAAATGGATCAGCGATTATGGAATTGAATATTCAGGAAATATTACCTTAACAGCAAATCAAAAGGTGAATATTAAACTTGAGTATTTCGAAGACGCAGGTGGAGCAAGTTGCAAAATGGAGTGGATGCATAGCAACCAACCACGCGAAGTTGTACCAAAGAGTCAGTTATATCCCAAAACCACATCAGGCATTGATACTAATTATGGGTATACTAACATAAACATATACCCCAATCCTGTTACAAACCAAACTATGCATGTTGAACTGTCGGATATCCGTGATAACAATCCACTAACCGTTATCGTATTTGATATGGTCGGAAATTGTTTGCTAAAAAAGTTAATGACTGTTTCAGGGAATGTTGATTTAAAAAAAATCCCTAGTGGAATATATATTGTTACCCTGCAAAATAGTGATATTAATTTCAATAAACGAATTGTAGTACAATAACATAATATATACCTAAATCAAACACATTCAATGATTTACACTCAATGGGCAGGTATTTATGAAAACATTATAACCTCTATCTATTAATTTGAATTTAAAAATTACACAATGAAATTATCATTAGCCACTCTTAGAATCGTCGTTCTTATCCTCCTGCCATTTTCAGTACTTGCACAGTGGACACCAAAACAAACTTCAATGAGAACTCAATGGGCAAAAGATGTTGATTTGAACAACCCATTACCCGAATATCCGAGGCCACAAATGGTACGTGCCGACTGGTTGAGTTTAAATGGATATTGGGAGTTTAAGAGTGGTTTAAGTACGGATATTTTACCTCATGATCAAACCCTATCCGGTAAAATTGTAGTTCCTTTTCCCATAGAAGCACCCCTTTCAGGTGTAGTTAAACATTATGACAGGCTATGGTACCGCAAGATGTTTACAGTTCCCGAAAATTGGACGGGCAAACATATTCTGCTGCATTTTGATGCTGTCGACTGGGAATCGGAAGTTTTTATTAATGGGATCAGCATGGGGATTCACAAAGGTGGATATGATGCATTTAGTTATGACATTACCGCTCAGATTACTGGATCAGGACCTCAGGAAGTCATCGTCAGGGTGTATGACCCAACCAGAGATTATGGACAACCCAGAGGCAAACAAACTACTGCACCGAGTGGAGCAATGTATACATGCGTTACTGGTATCTGGCAGACTGTATGGCTGGAACCGGTAGCTGAAAAAAGTATAACCGGTTTAAAAATGATACCTGACATTGACAAGGGATTACTATCAGTGACTGTCAATACAGCCGACTCAACGGGTTTAACTGTAACGGCAACTGCTAAAGATGGTGTAACAGTAGTTAGTAGTGTGACTGCCCGGTTAAATTCTAAATTTACAATCCCCATCCCTTCAGCTAAATTGTGGTCGCCTGACAGTCCTTTCCTGTACGATATGACCATTGTTGTAAAAAGCGGTTCGATTACTGTTGATTCAGTATCCACTTATTTTGGGATGCGAAAAATATCCAGAAATAAAGTAGGGACAGTTAATAAATTATTTTTGAATAATGAATTTGTTTTTCAAATGGGACCACTGGACCAGGGTTATTGGCCCGAAGGCATTTATACTGCCCCAACGGATGCAGCACTGAAAAGCGATATTGAAAATGAAAAAGCACTTGGATTCAACATGGTTCGTAAACATATAAAAGTTGAACCGCAACGCTGGTATTACTGGGCAGATAAGCTGGGTATCCTGGTATGGCAGGATATGCCATCTGCCAATTCATACGATACTCCGGATGGTGTTACGACCGATCAGGTGGCTCATCAGTTAGAAATGACGCGTATGATAAATAATCATATCAATAGTCCATCAATTATTATGTGGGTCATGTTTAATGAAGGCTGTGGTCAGTTCGACACAAAGGGCAGAGTTGATCTGGCCAGATTACTTGACCCTTCACGGTTGGTAAATCAGGGCAGTGGCGGAGGAGTTGCCTCACCCGTCAGTGCAGGGGATGTAATCGATGCACACCGTTATCCGGCACCATTGTGTGAATTCCAGCCTAATCAGGCATCAGTGAGCGGTGAATATGGGGGTGTTTTTTATAATGTACCTTACCATCAATGGGGTTCACCGGGCACAAATACCGACCATGCTAAAAGTACGGCAGAATTGGTGACTATGTATTCGAGCCTGGCCGACCAGGTAAATTATTACAAAACATTCAGTAATTTAAGTGCAGCCATTTACACTCAGATTGCTGATGTCGAAACTGAGATCAATGGACTTCTTACATACGATCGTATCCCGAAAGTGGATATGAACCTTTTCAAAGCGATTAATGAACGAATTATTCATCAAAAAATCATTCAATTTGACGATGTTGTCCCGACATCCCAAAAAACAGGCAGATCGTGGAAATATACCACTACCCTTCCTAGCTCTACATGGACTCAACAAAGTTTTGATGATAGTTCATGGAAAACGGCATCGGGTGGTTTTGGTACTGCAGGAACTCCGGGTGCGATTATTCATACTGCATGGAATAGCCCGGACATTTGGATGCGTCAGCAATTCACGTTGACTGATGTAAAAAAAGAAGAACTTCCTAAACTGGCTTTGAACCTGCACCACGATGACAATTGCGATGTTTATATTAACGGCATGCTCGCCGGATCTTTTAATGGGTATACTTCTGCCTATGAGATTGATTACATCAAAAAAGAAGCCCGAAATGTTTTAATCATTAACGGTAAAAATACCATTTCAGTTCATTGTACTCAGATATCAGGTGGACAATATATTGACTGTGGAATAGTAAAAATCATTAATGAGAACGATACCACTTTCGCCTGGCATCCACAACCGGCATTGAATGAAGCGGATGTCAATACCGAATCAGTTTTGTCCTGGAGTCCGGGTAATATGGCAATATCCCATAACGTATTTTTAAGTACCAACGCGGTTTTGACCGATGCCACTCTGGTGAGTTCACAAACAGACACGACTTTCAATGTTTTGAATTTATTACCCGGAATGAAGTACTACTGGAGAGTTGATGAAGTGAATAATACCAATATAAAAACAGGGTATATATGGAATTTTACGACAAAACAAAATACCGGCATAAATAATCCGGCCATAAGCTTATCCAAAATATACCCGAATCCACTTAAAAAAAATGAAACTCTTTCTATTGATTTAGGGTCAAATGCAGACAATATTGAGAGTATTGGTATTTGGTCGGATAAAGGGATATTGCTTTTTAAACAACCGGTGAATGGATTACAGAAAGTCAATTTCAACTTACTTTTGCTTAAAATTCCCTCAGGAGTATATTTTATCCGGGCCGAAACAGACGGACAATCCGGTAGTGCACAAAAATTGGTTTATATTCAATAATACAACTTGTTGAATTAAATAGATCAAAAGAGCCAAGAACCAAGAATTAAGAGCCAAGAACCAAGATAAAAGACAAAAGACAAAAGATAAAAGATAAAAGACATAACAACATATATATTAACGATTTAATATATAGGTTGTCGTTTTTATTCAGATTATTGACAAAAACAACATTTGAAGATACTTTCGTCGTTTCGATACGAAACAATGGAATTAAATTAAACAAAAGCAAATACTATTTTCTATTCAAAGAAATGCTATCTAAATAATTACTCAAATAAATCGAAAATCAATGAAAATCTTATCATTTATCGGTATTTTGTTATGTTGCTTTTTATCCGGCATAACAGCACAATCATCAATTAAAAGGATTCCGGGTAGTCCGTATCCCTATTCAACACCACCGGATTTACTCTATTTAACTTCCGAAACAAGTTATTCCTATTCCGAAAAGATTGCTTTACAATCGTTGCAGGGAGTGATAGCACAAACCAAGCCAGAGATATTAAGGGATATGTATGGAGACAGGACTTTAGTAAGCAAATTGGGGATTAAACTGGACTATACTTATTATTCAAATTTCCCCGGACTCCTTACTCACTTTGCAAGCAGATTAGCAGGCTATATACTCTGTGATGCCAAGCAAAACTCAACGAATGTGGCCTTTTCCCTGGCCGGAATTTTAAATGGAGTGGCTATTCCTGCCGATATTGAACAAACGGCTAAAACAGCTGGATTAACCATGCTGCTTGATGTCAGAGGAAAAGATGAAACCTGGTTATTCACTAATTATGGAACTCAGTTTAGCAAACAAATAGCCTCCTACCAGAATGTATCGGACGACCGGGGTTTATATTTAGCAGATTATAGTGCCTTCGCAAAGGCTATACAGTTTTGGAGCTCTACTCCTATCAGTACATTAGCTAATAATGTATTCAATACCCTCAGTCCAAACGGAGCTGTTATGGGTTGGGGACCCGGTGAAGATAATACGGTGGCAGCTTTATCGAAAAAGTCGTTGATGATTCATGCAGCAGATTTTGCGCCGAATTTATCAACACTTACAAATATAATGGTTGATAATATACAGCAAAAAGAACCTGCCAATGCTTATAAAGTAGTGCCGAATGTTCACACCGTATGTTTTGTTATTTCGGATGGGGATAATATTCAATGGTTATTAGGAGCATCTGATGACACGAAAACATGGGCTAATCCCTTAAGGTCGAAAGTCAATTTAGGCTGGACAATATCTCCGGCTCTGGTAGAATTGGCTCCACCCATGTACAAAAAGTATGTCGATAACTCACTCACCTCGGCAGATGGTAGAAATTATCTGATTGCTGCACCGTCCGGCAGGGGGTATTTTAATCCGGGTATTTTTCCGAATCTTACAGCTGAGTGTAATTTATTGAATCAATACATGAAAAAAGGCGATTTACATATTGCGAATGTTATTGATGCTACCTATTCTTCATCAAATTTAGCACCCTATCTTAGTCAGGATAATATTGATGCTTTATTTTATTACGATTATTCAAATTATTCTTTATTAAACGGACAGATTACCTGGTACAAAGACAAACCTTGTATTGGCGGGAGATATAATTTGTGGTCAGGAACTACAGGGCAGTACAATGACATGATTCCATCAACACTGGCTGCAAAATTAAACACATCGTCTACGAATATCAATACTTCGGCTGGTTACAGCCTTATTCCGGTTATTGTATGGTCGAGAAATGTGAATGATGTATTGGAATGCATTGGTAAATTAGATCCTAACGTGCGTGTCGTGTCTCCTGATGAATTTGTTTGGCTGATACGTAAAAATATTAAGAACATAGCATTAGGTACCGGAAACGGCCTTAAAGGTGATTATTATTCAGAAAACACATTTAATACGCTGAAATTTTCACAAACCGACAGAACCATTGACTTTGACTGGGCAGCAGGTTCTCCCAATCAAACGATATTAGGTACCGAAAGTTTCTCTGTAAAATGGACAGGTCAGGTTCAACCGGTCTATTCGGAAGTTTATACCTTTTATGTTACTGCTGAAGATGGAGCCCGACTTACAGTGAATGGAACTGCACTTTTTGACAATTTAGCAGGAACCGGTGTTAGCACTCAAAGTGGTACGATTGCGCTTATATCAGGACAAAAATACGACATTGAATTGGAGTATAGCAAAGCCGTTGGAAATGCATCCTGCAAAATGGAATGGCAGAGTACATCACAAATGCGTCAGACAGTTCCAAAATTGCAACTTTATTCGGCAGCCGAAAGAGTGATTGCTTCCACAGGCGTTGTAACTGCTTATTCCGATTGTGATTTTTCCGGTTTTTCCGGAGGGTTAAAAGCCGGCACCTATACACTTTCAGAACTTAATGCAATTGGAATTTATGATAATGATATTGCTTCTTTAAAAGTAACAAAAGGGTTTAAAGCAATCTTGTATGAGGATGATAATTTTGGAGGAGCTTCCCTCGAATTAACTGTCGACAGCACCTGCCTGGGTGACTGGACTGACAGGACATCTTCTATCAAAATTATCACAACCGGAGAAACTAATTTAGAAGGAACCTATTTCTTGCAGAACCTTGCCAGCAACTTCAATATGGATGTAACAGGAGGTGTTGCCGGAGTTGGTGATGGTGCTAATATACAACAATTTACTGTATCACCGAATACTAACCAGCAGTTTAAATTCACACATCTGGGGGATGGCACTTATAAAATACTGGCTGTTCACAGCAACAAGTCTCTTGACGTGATAAACAGCAGTAAATCGGAAGGTGCAAATGTTCAACAATGGACCTATTACGGATTACAGAGTCAACAATTTATTGTTACCCCTGCTTCTACTACAGGATATTATAGTTTGATTGCAAAGCATAGTGGAAAAATAGTAGAATCTTTTAATACGAGTGTTCAGGCCAATGTTCGTCAAATGAGCAATACAAACCAAACAAAAGGGCAGTGGAAGCTGGTACCTGTACCGGAATTACTTAAAGGTTCCGGGAATGGTTTAAATGCATCTTATTACAATGGAATGAACTTTGAAACACTTCGACGAAATACGATCGACTCTACGATAAACTTTAACTGGGGAAACAATGCTCCGAATTCCTATGTAGGATCAGATAACTATTCGGTAAGATGGAGCGGTTATATTCAACCACAAACTACAGGTACATATACTTTCATTATAAACAGTGATAATGGCAGACGCCTTTGGATCAATGATCAATTGATTATCGACAAATGGATCAGCGATTATGGAATCGAATATTCCGGAAATATAACCCTAAATTCAAACCAACTGTATACCATTAAAGTTGAATATTTCGAAGAAGCAGGTGGTGCCAGTTGCATATTGGAGTGGATGAGTGATGTTCAACCCAGGTCAGTTGTCCCAAAGAGTCAATTATATACTGTCATTAGTGCAGTGAATGATGTTAAAGCTGATGGTGCCGGAATAAATATTTATCCAATGCCCATCACGAATAAAAAAATGCATATTCAATTATCAGGGTTCGATTTTAATGAAAATGCTTCACTTACTGTATTCGATCTGGTTGGGAAATCTTTATTTCAAACCAGAGTCGACAATTCGGGAGTTATTGATTTAAAGGGTATTTCTTCAGGAACATATATCGTTTCGGTTCAAAACGAAGGTCATATTGCCAACAAACGCGTAGTCGTATTATAAACCGGAATACAAAGATGCAGATAGAAAGATAATTATTTTCTTTCTATCTGCATCTTTGTATAAAGCAGAATATAAACAAAGGTCAATTTCAAAAATTATATTACTAAAAGAGATGAAAAAATTTCAATGGATTTTGCTACTTATTATTTTGTCAGGAACATCTTTAGTCGATGCTAAAAAAAGCAACAGTTCCTTTGTAAATCTTTTTATCGGAACATCGGGCGATAATGGTCAGGTCGATCCGGGTGCTGCCGTTCCATTTGGCATGGTACGTGTTTGTCCTGACTCAAACCCACGTAGTCATGCCGGATATGACTACAGTGTGGATCTGATTTCCGGAATTTCAGTGAACAGGTTATCGGGTGTCGGGTGTAGTGGTGCAGGTGGCAACCTGAGTATCAAACCTTCCTATCCGAAATTCGACCTTCGTATCAATAAACTAACGGAAAGTGCAATACCGGGATACTATAAAACGTCATTTAACAACGGTGTAACTGCTGAACTGACCGCAACCAATAATATTGCTGTAGAGAAATATGTCTTTCCCAAAGGGATAGAAGAAATTATTACTTTAAACTTAGCATCTTCATTTGAAAAAACCATTGAAGATCATCACAAAGTAATTTCTCCGCGTGAAATTGAAGGGTATATACTTTCTGCCAATGTATGTGGACGTGGTAAGTATAAATTATTTTTCCATTTGAAAACAAATCGGGACTTTACAGTAAAGAGTGATGGGGAACGTGAAATGGTTCTGGTGTTCGGGAAAAGTGATTCCAAACCAATAGAATTCCGGGTCGCCGTTTCTTCAGTAAGTATAGAAGCTGCCCTCAATGAGAACCTGTTGATAAGTAAAACCTGCTTTACTCAATTAAAAAGAAAAGCCAAACACCTTTGGGAAGAAAAACTCGAAAAAGTAACCGTAAAAGGTGGTTCAGCCGAAAACCGTACGATATTTTACACCTCACTATACCGTGTTTATCTGAGTCCTGCAAATGTTACCAGTTCCGATGGAAAATACCGGGCTTCAGATGGGAAAATAGAAGATGCTGCCGGTTCTGCATATTATAGTTCATGGTCGTTGTGGGATACATTCAGGACTAAGTTTCCACTGATGGCATTGCTGCAGCCGAAAGAGATGAGTGACATGTCACAATCACTGGTACGCCTTTATCAGTCAGGGAAAGTCAACTGGTCGACTGATTCGGAAGCTACGCCAACGGTTAGAACAGAACATGCAGTTATTCTTCTACTGGATGCTTACCGGAAAGGGATTAAGGGAATTGACTTCCGTCTCTGTTATCCACAAATGTGTAAAGAAGCGTCTGAATTACCACTAAATTCACCCGATCAGAAACTGGAATCAGCATGCGATTTATGGGCATTGGCACAAATAGCGGACAATATTGGTGAACAAAAGGATGCCGCCAACTTTCGAAGACAATCTGAAGAGCTTTTCGGCACTACCTGGAAAAAAGAATTTATGAAAATTGATACGACCTACACCCGGATGCATAATAATGGACTGTATCAGGGCACACGTTGGCAATACAGGTGGGCAGCACCTCAATACCTGGATAGAATGGCTGAATGGTCCGGAGGAAAAGATTCACTAATAAATCAACTGGATCGTTTTTTTGAACAACATCTTTATAATCAGGGTAACGAACCCGATATCCATGTTCCCTTTCTTTTTAACC
>Ga0302271_10000299_pt1 | contig 46907 bp, 21 predicted proteins | sample III_Bog_N1_1_FD_198767 | JGI IMG/M metagenome (GOLD analysis project Ga0302271, IMG submission 198767) | Peat permafrost microbial communities from Stordalen Mire near Abisko, Sweden - III_Bog_N1_1 | ecosystem: Environmental > Terrestrial > Soil > Wetlands > Peat | place: Sweden: Abisko...
TCGACAAGTTCGGCCAGGTGAAAGTCACTGATGAATCCAACTCTCCCCTCCAGAAGGTACAGAAACTTAGTTCTCCATTAGCTTTTTTAATGGTATGATGTTTGCCAAACTGTTCCCAACAGGTCTATGTGAAGTGCTTCGCGAAGTACAAAGACGATTCTGTAGTTTTCTTCAGAGACGGATACACCGATCTGAGAGGACGCTTCGACTATGCTCTGAGCAGTGCGAATGACATCACTGAAGTCAATCAGTTCGCTATCTTGGTCTGCAGTGAATAGCATGGGGCTCTGATAAGAGAATGTCCTCCACCCTCGACTCAAAGCAGAATGGAAACAACTATCACTCTTCTCTCCAACAAGAAGAAATGATTGAAGTTGCTACTGCATCCATTAAGCTATTTTCAGATATTTTATTTCATGCGATTTTATCAGAAACCATCATAATAATGAAATTAAACAAATAATAAAGAAAATATTCTAAGACCATTTTATTAAGGGGAGTACATTTTTTCCTTTATTATTTTAGTTTCCGTTACTGTTTATTCCAACAAGAACAATACATAATTTCTTATTAAATACCCATCTAATATTTATGACTTCTAGTGATTTTGAGAGATTAATGATTCATATGGTCTTCTTCATTTCTTCTCGGAGTTACTCCAGTAAATATTTTGTAAGAATAATTTTTAGAATTTTTGAAACAAAAAAATACAAAAAAATATGAAGAAAACATTATCATTGCGAGAATCAGGAAGAGAGAATTAATATGAAGAAAGAAAAAATGGTTAAGAGTTTGTCTGAATGAAGAAAACATTTGATAGCTAACACTCATAATGCAGAGATCAACTGTAACTGAAAAAAAAAATATGTAATATATTTAATCAAGGCAATAACGCATTCTAACGCACTTGAATGATGATGAGATGCCTAATTTTTATAATTCTTCTCTCTATTAATGATTTGAATTACCCCCTTCCCAGACCCTCTTGAAGCTCATTTCTTGAAAAAAATAATCTTTTTTAAAGATAAATCATTTTTTTCAATTATTTCAAATGATTTATGATGATCTCGTTTATTGAAAAGAAAATTTCATTTGTTAAAATCCGAATAATTTCATGAAAATGCTCCTTTTCGTCAAAAAAGCGTTGATTGTTTTATTCTGTAAAAAAAAAATGTAACATGTAAATCTGGCAATTCAGAGTTAGAGAAGTTGCATTTTCTAAAATCTGAGAGGAAGAGAGGGAGTCTTAAAGAAAGCAGGAAGTGTTTTAAAATAGGGGAATTTTGATTATCTTTTTTTGAAAAACAATTCAAAAGTGAGATGAAGAAAAAATAGGGAGATTTTTTAATTGAATTTTAGTAGGATAATTAGAGGAAAAGAATGAATATATGATTTTTATATTTTGGAGAGGATGGATGGACAGCTAGGGGAATGAAAGGAGTATTAAAAAAGAAGAAGAGGAATCAAATGATTATATAAAATTGACACCAACAAGAAAAAGAGAGGGGTTTTGAATGAATGAATTCAAGAAATTATGAGAAAAAAAAGAAAGATTCTGAGTGAGTGTATGAGAGAGAGAGAGAAAGTGAGTGGGGGAAAGTGTGAAGAGTGTTGAAAAAATAAAATAAAAGTATTCTACATAAGGAAAGAAGAAAGAGAGAGAGAGAAACAAGTCAAACAGCTCAACAAACAGAGATCACTTTGTCAATGAATTATCTTCCTCCTCACCCCAGTGCATTTGGTCTTTAAGATATCTCTAAAACTTCTTCCGTTCCTTTTAAAACTCATTTCCCAGGAAATACACTTCAGGACACTCTTTCCAAGGAATCTTTACATCATACCAATAGTAAATAAGCTAATAATAAAAGCTTCAAGCCAGCAATAATACCCTCAGGGAGCAGAGCTTAAACCTCAACCCATGGGAAACACAGTTCATATTAAGAACATCATCATCGTGGTGAAAATTCTGCTGAATCTTCGTTGAAACTACCTACTCTACCAACTTCCGCTACGAAAAACAACTTTGAAGATAAATCTAGCACTCTGCAATCTCCCAAAGAAAATGAGATCAATGGATTCGACTTCACAGGCAAATTCGCTAGCTTTTCGTAGTAGTAAATGATTATCATAAAGAAACAAACTTCTTTTTTTATGTAAATAATTTTTGTTCACTTATTTTTCATAAAAAACAAAGAAAGAAGAGAACGATTCGAGTACAATCAAAGAATAAGTTTCCATCTGATTTCTTTGAATCGAACTAACCTGACGATATCGGTTTCTAAACCTTTAATGAGCATGCTCGCAGAAATTCTCAGTAGAATGATGAGTTTCCAATGTACTTCTCGAACTCAACGAATAAACCATATACATCTTCGAATCCAATGAAGTTCTCTCTTCCAATTCCCTCTCCTTAAGTTCATTTCGATACAGAAGACAATTCAAAGTAACAAACTAAATTGGAAGAAAACAAAGAAGTTACAGAAAATAAGAATAGTATTTTAAAATAATAAGCTCATAGAATTCATTCTGCAACTACTGTTTTCAATGAAATTAACGATTCAGTGACTAGAAATAATATTTAAATATCTTAAACTAATCATGAAAACGAACTTCCTTTAAACAACACGCTCTAAAAACAAATCACAAGTCAAACACCAATAATTGGATAAATATTCACTAAAAATTCAAGCACCTCAAAAAATAATAATAATAACCTTAAACATTAGAATTCCAGTTTCATTCCTGCTCCCTAACAAACCCCAACTTAACTTTAATCCAAATAGCCTCCTCGTTTATCTTCACCAAAAGATAAACTACTTCCTCCTCGACTTGCTTCACCTAAAAATACTGTAACTTCCAATCCCCCATAGGATGCTCTCAAAACTTACAATTCTAATAAACTACCTCATTCTGACCCTAAAACAGACTAGAAACCCTTAATGAATCTCGAATAACTTCAAAGAGAATCTCTGGACACAAATCCAATCAACAAAATAACTGATGAAGTTCTAGAATAACTTTGCACTTCAGTTTCAGGCAAAAGAATCCAAATCAACAATCAATTAGTCCCACAGCATCCCTAATCTTCCCATGTACTTCAAAGACCAAAACAAAACTAAAATAATAAAAGTGGATCGAATCTTATAACTAATACTCCTAGCAATAATATCAAAAGCAACAACACCACTGCTACCAAACGAATGTTGAATTACGAAGTCAAAATGACATCAAATAATTTACACGAAGCTATTAACAAAAATGCATTTTCTTGCAAATCAGTAGAGAAACGAGAACGACATTCACTGATTCTTCCTCACTCTAAAGAAAGACCAATAGAGTGTTAGTAAAAGTAACCAACTGAAACAAGTGGTATTGTCAATAATCAAGATGAAAAAAATAGCATGCTAAAAAGAAATACAAGTGGACAAAGAAGCTAAGGGATAATTGTGAGAAATGCTAAAGAATAGTAATAGAATCAGTAGAATCTAATGTAATAATAGAGTGAAATAATAAAACCAAAAGGAACTGCTTCGAATATTGATTTTTCTAATTTTAAAATTCCTTTGAATTAAATTGGTAAAAAAATCAAAGAAGGAGGTGCTATGAAGTTTTCCGAGAAGGGGAATAACAGTAACAGTAATGATACTAATAATGTAACTAAATTTAAATCTTCAACTCTTGAGGGAAAGTAGAATCAAGGGTAGAAGATTGTAGCATAAATCGATTCAGAATCGTAGCAGTCAAGAAAATAAAAATAAAGACCACAATCGATGAAAGTCACCGAAGAAATGAAGAATAAAATGCTCCTTAATTTAACTGAAAATGCATCAGATTAGCAGCTCAAAGCGGAAAAATAATGCTAACATATGAATGCGAGGAATAACAAATCAACTGAGAAATAAGAAGATTTATTATTCAAATTGATGCCATCATCTACACCACCTCCTCCTGTGCCATCTCTGCGCTCAGCTTAATCTCATGAAGTTAAAACAAATGCCGAATAATAACTATAAGCTGATAGGTCTTTGATAAACATGACTAATTCATTTGAGAAAGAAGAAGAACATGAAACTGATCCAATAAGTGAAAACTACAATAAAACAGCTAATTTTACATCTATGCAAGATATTGGCACGATAAATTCAACTCCTGTAACTGGGCGACTAAAATCAATGAAATCCTAACCAAAAATAGCAGTGAACTTAAAGGAATGTGAGAAATACAAACCATTTTTGATAAGAAAAGTTAGCTCATAGTGCAGTATGAGAGCGAAGTAGCAATCAGTTCAATCCTCTGGAAGTCCAAACAGTTCCTCAAGTCTCTAGACATTTACATTTGACTTCAATAAGAATTATTCTGGATCAACAAATCCAGGAGGACCAAGCTAAGTATCTTCGCCTACACTTCTTGCTTCGAATGAATAATTCAACTCTCATGAATTTAGTTTTTCTCATTAATGATAGTAGTTATTGAAAAAGAAAGAGAGAGAGAGAGAGAGGGTTATTATTCTTTTCTTCTTTTTCATCCAAAAATCTCTAAATTGTGCTGCGATTTTTACAATACAAAGAAAAACCATAATCTGTTAAGCTAGACATTTAATTGTCTTGAATTCCGCTCTCAGCTTTTGACTAGTGTCGAAGAGCTCTAAATACATCAATTCAAATAGCTACAAATCAATTATTTTAATATTTCTTTCCCTAAACCCTATTATTTATTCCCAATCAAAATTTATGCATTTTGTCTTTCATATTTGAGAGTGTCTAATTACCTTCACTTATTCTTTTCTACTCTTACTATCGAAGAAATAGATCTCAGATAAACAAGATTTGTGAAAGGAAGATTAAACTTTTTGCATCTTTCACTCCTTTTATGTTCAATCTAAGTTATTATTCTCTTTTATTTTAGAATATCTACTGATTTATTCCTTAGATTGCTTCTCTCTCTTTCTTTCTTGCTTTTTACTTTACCACAACCAAGAAGAAAGCACCTTAAAAAAAAAGAAGAAATAAATTCCTATGATCTTTTCTCTTTCTGATCTTCAAAATCTTTCCTGCTGCAACAAAATAGCCTGTAATCAAACAATTCAGAAAATAACTCACAAAATTAAGAAATAACAAACAAGTAGTTTTTCGAACTAAGACAGTCAAATCAAAAAGAAGAAAAGCAATATGGATTATAGTAAATTTTTTAGAAGCCACATCATAGAAGGACACAAATCCAAGCTTCTCCAATAAAACTGTCAAATACAACAAAATTCTAACTCTCAGAAACTTAAGTAAAATCAAAGATTAGTTCATTTAATTGATTTTGCTCCATTTAAAGCTAATCATCTAATAAGCATATTTTGTTGATTCAGTATCAAAGATACTTAAATCAGCGAACTCAAAAGTCAATTCGCTGTTGAAAAAAAGCAACCTCACGTATCGCTAGGTGCAATCAACAGAGAAGAATACTATGTTACATTCAAAGCCAAAAATGAATCAATATCTTTTCCAGTTCGTCTGTAAGAAACTAGACCCTCTTCTTGCTTCACTTTTTCTTGATTTTTGAGATTAAAAAGTGATCAATTCCTTTTCGCTTCTGGCTCTTGATTTTTTTTTATGTTTTGTTGAAGACAACTTGAGGGCGATTTTCCTGAGAGCAATCCTCGATTTTTCTTGGAGAAATACTACAAATAAGTTGAATACCTCAATTAAAATACATTGGAGATAAACTATTCGTCAGTGTTTAGGTGGAATGCAAAATAACCTAAACTCTTGGAATTAGCATAAGTAATTCAGAATCTACTCAAAACTAAGCCACCTTTGTTCGAGTAAACAAGCATACTCCTAAAAGATACTAACTCGTTGCTTTTTTACTTCTATTTCCATCTCATTTATCATATTTCTTAAAGTCTATTTCCTCTTTTTATTTCAAAGTGACGCCATCATCGACTGGGGAGAGAACCTCAGCAAGGAATTGAAACAAGTTAGTGGATGCCCTCAGTTAGGAGGGCTCACATTGAAGAAAGTGTTTCCTAATGTGTTCGAATAAAATCAAGATTCTGAATACTTACGTCTGCAAAAAAGCCCTGAGCTAGTCAACTAGCAAATCTAGTGCCTCCCAGAATATCTAGATATCATCAAAAATTCAAAAGGACTAGCAGATTCCATCACTGAGCTGTCTAGTACAATTTAAATCATTTTCTATATCTTCTTAGCGAAAAGAAATGGGATTTTGAATTTCCCTTGGTGGAATAAACTCTCTTAAATATTGATTTGTTTTTAATAATTTTTTGAATTTTAACACAAAACAGGTACAATATAAAATAAATTCTAGCCCCTTGAGAATTTGAAGGCATCAATCTAAGCCAAATGGACGGATCTTGAAAAAAAACAAGACGAATACGTTCTCCTTCATAGTTAACTTAGCAGCATTCAAGAGGTAAGCTTCCATGGAATTTGCAATTTCTCACTTGATTCTTATTTTTTGGTTAACTTATTGCAATTAAAAAATACAATAATTATGATTCCGACTAATTAACTTATTTGTTATTTGTAAGCGATTCGAATTACAAGGAGCATATGCTATCATTGATTGCGAGATCTAATCAATCGATGAGCGAGTGAATGATTTTTTTAAAAATAGATTTTAAAACAAAATCTCGCTCGCTGAAAGATGCAAAATCTTCTTGGATCTCAAAAAACAATAAAATTATCTGCAATATCTCAAAAAATGCATGGGATAGAATATTTAATGAGACGAATTGATGTCTTTAATGGATAAGAGAGAGGATTAGTTAAAAGAAGGAGCAAAGGAAGATTCGTAAATAGAATTAGTTAATGTCTTTTTTGTAATTTATAATCTTCATTCTGAAACAAAAACAATTCATAAAAATCAAAAGAGATTTATAGATTCTAAATTTATGAATATAACGATAATAAATTAGTAATTAGTTTCTCAAGATGGATCTGACTGCTGATGTTGAGTTTATGGCTCTTATTTTAATTTAGATTTGAATTGGCCGGTTTGTATCCAAGAGATATCACTGTTCTTCCATGATTCAAAAACTTATTTTTCAATGGTTGTCAACTCATTTGCTGGTTTTGTCAAGAGAATCGAAATGTATTTTAGGTACTCCCATGGATTGTGAACCTTCTAAGTTAAAAAAATCACAAATTAATTAGATTTATTTGATCTGATTTGGGTTTGTTTGTTTTACTGTAATGTGATAGTCGAAATCTTAAGGTGATGAAGATTCTATTTATTTTCTGTCTAACCCACAAACAAGACAAGTTTTAGTGGAATTCGCTAATTATTCTTCTTGTTCTTTCCTGAGCTGTGAGTAGGCATCAACGAAGAATGCTATATTTTTTTTTTTGAAAAAAAGAAAACATCATACATTGAAATTTGATAAAAAATTAGGTTTTTCTTCAAGAACTCTGCTCGGGAATATTATCTTTTTACCTGTGAAGATCCATGTCCAGACGAGAGAGACCACGAAAAAGACATACAAAAAGAGATAGATATCTTCATAACCCAGCTGAAACTTATCATCATAGGTGTCATAGATACTGTCATAAATCGGGGGAGTGGTAACAAAGCTTCTCAGAGTTGAATCTAAAATCACAGAAAAGCAAGAAAACAGATTTGTACAGTAGTTTCCATACAGCATTTGTATCGGAGCAAACAGATATCCGACTAGGGCAAAGAAGTAAACAAGGATAAAAAATAACAAGATTGAAGATAGTATTTTTGTCTTGAGTCTATATAAAACAGTTAAGATCATCTTCGTCTCAGGGAATTTCGCGAATACATCAAACAACAGAAGTGCAGCAAAGAATTCATTGAAAAATAGTGTCAGAAATAGCACTGGAGTGTACAGTACCACATACGATAAATCTTTCTACGAGATGATGTTCATAAAACAGATTCTCAATGCACGATAGATCTGTAGCACGATATTTAAAATACCTTAATTGTATTTGATGCTCCTTTATCGTACTGGTCTGTTAAAAGAAGAAGATGAATTCTGCTATTGCTGTTTAGGCTTCAATTAGATTTTATTTGATTTGTAGAACTAACTAACAGAGGTAATTTATTTTGTTAATTCCCTCGTTGAACTTCTACGATTTGACAATTTTTTATGTGTCTCGTTTTCTAATTCTGTTTTTTCATTGTTGAGACTCGAAATATCTAACTTTTAACTAACTTTGTCTTATTTTTAGCTGCTCGTTTCTTGAGTTTCTTAATTTATATTTTCTTGTTTTTTTAAGTCACTTGGAGATTGCATAATCTATTATTGCTTTTAATACTCCTACAATGATGACTATTAGTATTATTAATTTTATCTTCCAATCAAGGTATTCCCTTTTTCTTTTTTCCTCATTAAATCATATTGTTTTTTCTTTTCTTAGAGTAAATTATCTCTTTCAGTTTGGATTTTTTTATCTAATTTTTCTTAATCTCTTGCGTTCTTTTCATTAGTCCTTTTCTCTTCGTTGAGCAGGTAATCTCTTTGTTTTTATGATTTTTTGCGTTGTTTTTCTATTTTCTACTCTTCTTCTTATTAAATTTCTTTTTTAATATCGCTAGCTGATTTCCAAGAGAGATACTTGCTTGTTTACAAGATAGAGAATATCAGAATCAGAAGATTTACTACGAAAAGGCATCCAAGAGTCACAGTAATGAATGTATCTAGACTGCCATCTCGAGTTTTATCGAAATATGATGACCCACTGATGTCTTGGTACTTCAACAACAGATATAAGTTGTCTGCAAAGGCTATGCCAAAATTTAAATATTTTAATTTATTCAAATGTTTAAACGAAAATTGCAGTATTTTAATGAGTATTTTCCCATTTTATGCTTTGTCTCTAAGATCCTATTCGACTTTAAGTCTAACATCGTATTCCTCAGCACTGAGGAAGAATTATTTCCTCTTTTGTTACTCCGGTAATCGAGTTATCTTCTGCAGTATTGATTGCTCAATTTCAGGAGTACTAGCAAGAGAATGTGAAAAATACAGGAAGTGAACATTCACGAGGGTATTTGAGTTAATTAGAATCTCAATTTATCCTGAATTTCTATAAAAAAACTCATAAGCTTGAGCAAATAATTTCGCATTTTCGTTTATTTCAGAAGTCGAGAGGGATTATTGAATAATTTTTTAACTTTCATTCTCTTGCTGCAGCAGCAAGAATATATTAAACCCATATTTAATAAACGAATGAGCTTTATTGGAGTAATATCCTCCATATGAATCCTTGAATTCCTTGTAGAATGCTTGGAGATATTTTTGAAGGTTTGAGAACGATAATTTCCTCACAATTTATTGTTTTCTTTCACCATTAAAGTCACCTTCGATTAAATGCTCAAAGATTTCCATCATGTATGTTTTAATTATTATGACGTTGTCGAAAAGGAACGCATTATCGAAGTACCTTTCGGAGAGTTTCATCCCTTAAGTTGCTAGGAAATATTACATTTTCATGTCAGAAGTTTAGTTTTCTTTTTTTAAACCAGTCGTTTTAGGTGTCTCCCAGAGTTAAGACATATTATCTAAAAATGAAGAACGCATGAGGTAATCTTTGTTTACAGACTCATCTTTCTTAACCATTGAAAGGAGTGCGACCAAGCAATCCACAGTTAATTCATGGTAAAATACAGAATAGCCAAAGTCTGTTAAAAATAAAGAAGAATAAGCTGTTTTGGGAGAAATAAAATGATTTTTTACTTGTTTAAGTGGATCCAAAGAGAATGGTGTTTTTCAGTAGAACATCGAATAATCGAATGTACATTGCCATCAAATCGTAGCTTTTTGTTGAAGACACTTGTTTTCTCCAAAATTTCTATTTTCAAATATGAATACAAGTTAGTTATTTTGTTCAAATGAGCTCATTAGCTTTTCCTATTTTTCATCCAAAAAAATTTTTTTTTACAGTGAAGGAATGTGAGGTGTGAGAGTTAAGGAGCTGAATAAAGAGTGAAATATCATGGAAAAGATGGAAAGAATATTTTTCAAAAGAAAAATTAGGAAGACTATTGATGAGATGAAAGATTCTCTGTTGATTATGAAGAATCTAAGACGATTGATTTAGCTACTCCGAAATCACTGAAGAAATAGCTGTAAAGAAGTACTCAATAGAAGGTTGAGTGTCAAATATTAAAAACAGATCATCAATCACAGATTAGCTTGCATCAGGAGTGTACACGGAACAAAACAATTTCAGGAAAATCGAGAGATATCTTCGAGAAGAAAAAAACCTAGAAGATTGTAAAATTCCCTTGAGACACTCGAAGTGTATCACTTATTGAATGGATTTCCTGTTAGAATGAGGAAGATAGCTTAGTAGCTCAATAAGCATCTCTGCAGATGAAAACACTGGGTCTAATAAGATTAAGTTAGTTGGATCTTCTTGAGGAAGTTAATTCAAGTAATAAGTTAATCTGGAACAAATTTATCTGCAAAAGAAGAAGGACTTGGTATTTGACGTAATAGGCACAGTTGAAAAGGAAGAGAGCATAATATCTGATGGCTGAGAGTGTACACAAATGTCTGAGAAAATAGAATTAAAAATGAATGCAGACTAAGGCAAGACAATTTATTGTCTGATGGCTTAAGATGAAACCGCATGGAGGAATAATCTCCGATAGGTATTGCAATTCTATTCTTGGCGTCGAATGGAGAGTAAATTGCGCATTTCAGGTAAATTCATACCGACGAGATGAGCAGAGAACTCGATTTGGAGGAGGATTTGTTTTTTGGAGGGAAGTGCAGCTTGTTGAACTTGAGAGATCCTGGGCTTTTTATTGTTGATATTAGAGGAAATTGCAGGTACTTGGAGTTTAAAGTTAAAGATGTTTGTCATTTAGATTGTAGGTTAGGGTAGCATTGCTGAGACTTCCATGTTTTTTCTTTAAGATTCTTCGCTTTTCTTGGAAATAGTCATGGTATTTTCTTTAGGTTAAACTTTGATGACTGGGGCAGATGGATTAGGTTTGCTATTGTTTTTATGACTGCTACTGTTAGGTGAGTTAGCATTTGGATTCAAATTATTATTGTTGTTATTAGCTGTATTGTTATTAGAAAAATAATTGTTGGACATATTCGTGAAACTGACAAGATTTGAACTTTCTCGATCCAATGGAGAATCACTTATTGGTGAAAGCATTATTAATTTGCTTTGAACTTGGGAAATCGGCAGCACAATATGATCAAATTAAAACGTACTCTTAGTGCCATTTGAGTTTCTGGGGAGAGGAGTATCTAATTCTTGATTGTTATTTTACGATTAGTTCTCTAAAGCACTTTCTAAAAATGGATTTCTTGTACAATAAACTTTGGAGAATTTCATGATTTCATTACGGAATATTTCACGTAGATCATTCTAAGTAATACTATTCGATTTCTAGAAAAATACCTCTTCAAATTTCTCACCAATCTTTTTCATCAGTCTCAACTCAGGATGAGGAAGCTCAGGGGGATACCAGTGTGATTTTCTTAGCAGATCGAAAACATTTTTTAGATCAGTCAAAAAAGGCAGCAAATGTCTAAAGATATAAGTTATTTCTCCAAGTGGTTCCTCGAAAGGTAGTTTCGTGTCTTTCGGGGCTAGATTCTAAAGATATTGTTAGACAAATGACTAAAAAGGAGACATTGTTTACCCTTTGAATCCTCTGATTTGAGCTATTTCAAGATCAAAGTTGTCCGAAGCTGTTTTTTAATAATTCTAAAGCAACTTAACAACATATTCTAAGAATCTCAGGACATAATTATTTCTAATCATATCAAGAGGGTAACTCAGTCGTTCAAGCCATAGCATTCTCAGAGTATTTGCCAGTTCTATTTTCAAAATTATTCGCAAAAATCCTTCTTCAGCATTAATCGATTTCGTAGATTATTGCATAACTGATTACTGGTGCTATAAATTCTACTTGAGATGCTCATTTTTCCTTGTGAAATAATCTTCTTAAGCCAATAATTCAAAGAGATAACTAGTTGAAAATATCAACTTCAGCTAATCAGCCATTTTTTGTTTGCCTTGAATTAATCCAAAAATATCACGAATTGTTCGCAAAGCATACGCCTGATAAATATAAGGGCACCTCTCTTTCATATTAATATCGATCTCAAAACTTAATTTGCGTTTTTTTCTATCTGTTTTTGAAAGAAAATTAATAAATAATTCACGAAACAATAGGTAAAAAACATCGTTTGAATTTACCTGTTTGCATGTCTAAATCTGCAACAATGGCCTAAAAAAGCAATCTCTGCTGCTAATCAAGATTCAAATGTTTCATTTATTATTATTCTTTGGTTTGTAGATGAGATTAAGGCTGCTATTATCTTTGTTCATCTTCTTCTTGTTCATCTTTTGATTCAGGAAGGAGATCTAGCATCCCAAAGAACGAATAAATCAAAGTCGAATCAAATATCTCCGAGAATAGTCTGCTTTCCATATCCGGTCTCTTTTACAGTACTTAAAAAAGAATATTAAGATCCGATGGGTTGATTTGTTTAGCAAATTCGAGCTTAACTCTTAAACATTGTAGAAATTCAGCCAATGCATTTGCAGGAGGTGGCATTTACGGCGACAACAAAAAAACTGTTGCAAAGAATGAAGTCTACCCGAATTCAGGACAATCTAAATATTTGCAGAAAACAGTTCGATAATTCTTAAGCATATGCTAGGTTTGAACGTTGTCTTTCGCGAAGAGAATCAGAAAATTGAACACAGCTGTGAGTGTCTCCTCAAGCATAGAAGTATTTTAAGGATCCATAGCTCCTGTGTAGACATCCTACAAGAGTTAAATCGCATAATGATGGATATTTAAAGAATAAATCATCGATTAGATCTTAAAGAGGTAATCTTCTTCTTTGAAACATTTCTCGAGACGTCTATTTGCTTCAGATAAATGCTAGCTACTTTTGAACATAACCACGTTGATGACTTGAAGTAAACTGCTACGCTCCTCTTAATCATCGCTGAGCCAGAGAATAAACCTTCGCTCTTGGTAAGAACACAGAACCTCGCATAATGCTCTTAAAACTTCATATTTATCAATATCTTCTTGTCTCAGGAGGATTTATTTAGATTGTAATGCACTGATCAGTTATGAAGGCTAATAAGCAATCTCTCCTAATAACTGCAACATTTTCCTAATGCAGCTAGAATTCGATGCTCCCACAGGCTGTTGATTCTGCTAGAGCATATCTAAGCACGCTAAAATCGACTTGGTTACATCTAAACCCATGCTATAATTGCTAGCAGTATCCTATTCAAGATATTGCCCTCCTCCTATCTCTGGCAGCTTTAGTAGCTCTAGTAAGCTTCCATTGATGATAGAGTCAATAACTGATTCACATTTGGCAATGCTTTCATCGTATTATCTAATTATTTCTTTTTAATTTTTAATTTTTTCATCTTTTTTAATCTAGTCGATGATACTATTCTCTTCTTCTATGGCATTTTTGGTCTTCTGCTGGATATCAATTCCTTCTGCGATCTATTGTGCTGCTTTCAAAGATTCCTGTTACTCTTTGAGATTCACTAAAACCTTTAGTTTGCCATTTGAAAAATTGATTTTAGATTCAAATTATGCAATTGTCTCTATTTTTGAGCTCATAAATCCAATGATTGTTTGTATTTTTTCTTCTTTTTGCTTTTCCATCATGAAAAGATAGATATCCATGACTTCTTCTTTAATCTTGTCAGCAAGCCATTAAAAATCAAGCTCCTTAACAAGTGTTTTGCTTCTTTGCTTTATTGTTTTTTCTGTGCAAAAAGAAAAGAAAATTTTTTAATAATTTTCAAAACATAATAAAAACCCATAAATTTCCTATTTCTTACATTGAATAAATGGTGCATTTTCAATCGGGAAGGCTTTAACTCCTGTGGTGTTAATTTCTAACAACTTGAGAAGATTCTTGAGTGTGTTGTGTTCTACTGAACATAACCCCATAGTAATCAGAAGTTTGAATGCTTAGAGAATCGCATACAAGTATCTAAGTTGAATAGTTGTGAACTGAGAAATGCCTTGATTCTTATTAGTATTTAGAGTAAAAGAATCGATTTTAAGTAGAACATGCATCTTAATCTAATTCAGCCAATCTCCAGAACGATATTCCAAATCATGACATAATTCCTGATCCTTTTTTTTCCTTTCATCTTCACTTTATGACTCCTAATCAGCTGCTTCTTGAATCGAATTAACCTCGCCTTGTTTGCCATCAAAAATATCTAACCCTTAATCTGTCAGATTTTTTTGATTCAGTTTTCGAAATAATTTTGAATTTTTTTTAAATTTATGGTAGTTTCCAATTATTAATTCTTTTGGTAGAGTAATTTGTTATTTAGGACTTGTAAGTCCGCTCTTTATATTCATAGAATTCCCAATTTCTTTATCGTCCTCCTCCACAATATCAATTTCAATTTCTTAATGCTTACCATCGATTATCTTTTAATTATCATGAATATCCTATTCATGTAAGATCTACCTATGACTGGATACATCTTCTTATGATGGCATTTCGATTCTCACAAACTACTTTTCTGTATTTTTGTCATTTAAAAATTTGGCATTTTCTTTGATATCTTCAGGCTGAGTGAAAAGTCGGGGACTTGTGCTGTCTGTTTCTAGAATCTTTTTTGCTTCTAATACGAGAGGGATGCACTTTTCTTTTTCGATTTTTAAAGGTTATTGTTCAGCTTTTTTTTGATCATATTTTGCTTTCTCAATTTAAAAAAGAGAAGGCTAAATGAGTTATTCGGAGAATTAGTACTGCTAAGGGTGAGAATCCAATTCTTATCGTCGAGCTTCTTTATCAATTTGATCAGATTCAGTGAATGAATGCTTTGAGATTCCTAATGAAAAACTAGTTTTATGGATGTTCTTTTGAGAATGGTTTAAGTGAAAAATAGTGTTTTTTTTGCCTCTATTTAAGAAATTATTTGCTTTAGCTGAGCCAATCTGTAGGCTTTCTCTATTGAACACAATTGTTTAAGTAGGAAAGTTTGTGTAGAATGGATCAACATTCAGATAAAGATGGACGTAAAATTCCAGAAAAATACTCCTAATTATTTGATTCAAATCTTCATTTTTGATCACTTCCAGGAGTAAATAATAAGGAAACCGATCTCTAAGGGCGTAAATGTTGTAGTAATTACGGTTTTCACAAAGAACAGTCTTGAGTTTAATCTTGTGGAGAAGCAGATTCATTTCTCTTCCTCGAGTGTTGTTGTTTGTTAATCTTAACAAAAAAAATCAAAAATATGGAATTTTATTTTAAACTAGAATGGAATCAAGCATGTTCTTTTACCTTGCGAATTTTAAAAAGTCAAGCTTTTAGCCTACATTATTAACAAAGAGTGCCTTAACAGGTGATTGATCCTGTCGAACAGTGTAGAGTAAAATCAAGACTCTTTCAATTTCTAGATCACTCAATTCTTCACAGAGAACTTTTCCAATGAGAATTTAGTTTTTGGCCTTGATATCTGGAGGTGCATCTCTGCAGATCTCAATCAGAAATTCTACAAAATCAAGGCTGTATTTATCCTCCGAATCGTAAGTTCTCTGAAACAAAAAGAATGGACATCAACAATAGCAACAATTATCTCCAAGAAATAAAGAATAATGTTTGTGTTCCTACAATGTACTGAGAAGATATTGCTTAAATCAGATTGAGGTTTTCAAATAGTTTGAATTCATTTTTTTTGATGTTTATGTCAGCTGAGGTAATCACAATATCTGCGTATCGGTATTTTTTTAGTAATTCTCCTAGGCATTTCCAACTGTTTCCAACTCCCATCTAATGGAGGAAAAACAAATAATTTGCATTATTTCTTAAAGAACAATTCTAAATCACTTACATAAATTATGCATTTGATGATACTGGATCGGAGAGCATTCTCTGGGAATGAGTCTTGCGCAACCATTTATGTTAATAAATCAAAGATTTAATTAATACACACTGCTAGCCCTTTTCCTAATTCCATCTCCCATGAAAAGTGAATAAGTTATGCTTCTTCTGATGGATTTGGAGTTGTAGCAGGAGGTATTTTTTTCTTATTAGTTTTTTATGTCCCAGCATTATTAGAAGCCTTATCTGCTTCCGAATTAGCAGGCTCCTATTTTTTCTCAACTATTGCATTGTATGGATTCTCCTCAGGATCTTTAATTGCTTCACCAAGTACTCTAAGCTGTTTTGCAAGTAAAAGGTAAAAAAAATATTTGAGTTCAATTATTGTTTTTTATTTTATGACATTTTTAAATAAAAGGTGCTTAACTTTTTAAAATGTAAATGGATTGGAGAGAATCTTGGAAAGCAAATCAAACAGCAGCGCATGCATTGAGTGAGCAATCATAATCTCAATTCTCCTTATTTTAGCAGAATTCTTTCCACCAGATGGGTTTGGGCTGCTTTCATGAGAATTCTGAGTTTCCTCTAAAAAAATATCTTCTAAGAAAAATCCACTAGAGCGAATGAACCGTAGAAGCCTATCAATAGCCCCAATCGCCTTAGCAATTTATTCAAAAGCTGTAATACTAATCTACCAAGCTCCTCCACTTTCTTTTCCTAAAACACTTTGAATCTCTGAGAGGCTTCTTCCGAGAGTATCTTTACAAGCCTAAACAAATTATATTTCCCAGCAAAGAAGTTCATCCAGTTTTGCTAATTTGAAGCTTTACACCTTCACAGCACTGGGTTCTAGCCTTAACTAGTAGGTACAACTCACATGTTCAAATTCAATATCCACAAATTTATCAGAGAATGGATGATACAAACAAAACGAATCTCCACAGCAAAGATTTTCTTCTAAGGTCCTTTCGATCCCTCTCTCATTCATGATTTAAAAGATATCATTAGAAAATGGACCTTCCTAAGCACCTTCTGGTGGAGGGACATTTCTTCCAAAACTCAAAAAAGCTCCACTCCTTTTGGAAAAGCAAAATAATTTCTGAGATTAATGTTGATTTTTTTCAATAACAATAAATTTTTATGAATGCCTTTTACTTAAGATTTTAAAGCCGAATGAGATTCTTGTAATTTAAGTTTCCTCCTTCCAATAAATTCAATTTTTCTATGATCCAGAGACATTATGAATCTCTTGCACTTTCTTGATACTTTAGACTATACTTGGTTTCTCGACCAGAAGTGGTATCCTTGAGGTGAGGATGAATTTAATTTTTTTCTTAGTGATGCTTGCTTGTATTGATTGACTCCTCCCTCACAGTTGTTCCTGTTTCCAGATGAAAAAGTAAACAAACACTACCAGCTGGTATCTCTTCACTAAGTTCATGGTAGTCACAATCCCTGAACTTAACAAGCCTAAAAAAATAATTTAAATAAATCAAATTTCTGTAAAAGAGCATCATTCTATCTTACTCAAAAGGGGTAACTGTAGAATTGTCTAATGAGAACTAAATATCTTGAGCAGAAACAATATTCGGCGCGCGTCTAATTTCTTTCTAAATCCCAACTTAAATATTGCTATGACGAAGAATATTTTCTATCTCAAAGCATAACTTAACTGAGCAGTGAAGACTCAAGGAGACATCTCTAAGACTAGCAGCAGAAAGAGTTAGTTTATCAGCAAATAGAACAGAATCATTTTTGTGCAATTTATGTGAAAAGAATGGTGAAAAAGTCAAAGCTATTTCTTCATTTCCTGCTGTCTCAAGCTGCAAGCTACAGAAATTATCAGAAATCAAATTACATTTTATGGATAGGATGTTTGAGTTTAAGGATTGTATTATTGATTAAACTCCTTTTTCTTGTTGGAATTTTGCATTTATTTTATTAACTTAAAACTTAAAGAAAAAGTGCAATCTGTTACTTGTAAGAGTTAGCTGAAATGTTCGATGGTTTCAGTGTGAGATATTTGCGGGAGAGTACATGCTCTAGCGTGATAGATTAGTTAATAAGTACGGTGGTCCCCCAATGGGAATTCGAACGCTATGTGTTAGCATTTTACTCATTTTCAAGTTCAGTTAGTAGCTAAGTACGTTTGCTTTGATCACTTTATGAACTAAATGCAATACATTCAGCCATCGTTGAGGAATATTATAAAGGAAGAACTCTGAATAAGCTTTCGTAAGGACGGACACTATGGCTTTTACCTTCAGAGTAAAATAGATCTCTTAATTCCACTTCACACTCACTCAACCCATTTGAGCCCAAAAAATAGCTACTTCCACTCATTTTCACAGCGATAATATCTCCATATCGAAGGCCGACTTCTTTCCAACCTTCTATGTTATCCGCCATTGTTGAGGTTCTTATGCAATTCTTCAGCTCTTTTTCTCTTCCAGAAGCGATTTTTCTTTTTAATTAACCAAACCAAAACTGCTTTATGATGCTGATCTTTTTCTAAATGATTTATATCCCTCAGAAGATGTTCTATTCGTCTCTGTATGTGAGTCTTATTCAATAAAAATAATCCATTAAAAACAAGGTTGTAACAAGCAACGCTTTACTGGCTGTTGTAGCTGGATTTGATCAAATAAACTGAGTAATTATTAAAAAAAATACTTAAAATAACTTCAGTTAATGTAAAAGATCAATTAATATAATTAAATCCAGAAAAATACAAAAGCTGAATGGATTATTCACTGGCTGAAATAATAGAGATTCAAGCATAATAAAAATGTAGTTCTAAAAAACACACTTTTTCAGTAAAAAAATACTAAAAAACCAATGATTTCTATGATAATAATTGTAAATATTGTTATTTTCCCTTGGATCTTGTCAAACTTCTAGTTAATAATTAAAAGAGATTATTATTAATTTATCCTTCTCCAATCCTAGAGGTAAAGTCTTTATGAAATGACTTAATTAGCTTCAAATTAAAGTCTTATAAAAAAGATATTTATTTGACTTTTCTTCATATTTCAGCAAAAATCAGAAGTATTTTTTCTTCCATACTTTTTTATTCTAAAAAAACACAATTCAATTGTTTTCATATTTATGAGTTGCAAGGTATCTTAAGAAATCACAGCAAGAGCATCTAATAGAGTGTTGAGCTTCGATTGAAATTCGAAAGAGCTTTGAGAAGAAAAATCAGAGTTACTGAAATAAAAAAAGAAAAATAATTTGAAAAATAATAAAAGAAAAACACAACTTTATGTAGAAATCAGAAGCAGTCAAGAGCAACTATATTTGAAAATATAAAGAGCTTAATTTAGAAATTAGATAATTTATTATCAAACAATATGCCTTATTTCTTTTCATTCTGGTTTATGTCTTGATTTCCCATTAAAAAAGAAAGCTAATTTATTTTTGAATGCGTGTGTATGTGGGGGCGGGGAGGGAAGGTAAAAATTTAAAATTTCAATTATTTCACTGAAACCAGGCAAGTTTTAGGATTGAGAAATAAATACAGAATTATAATGTCTGAGTTTCTTTTATTTTCTTTTAGGGCTAACACGTTATTATTGAACTTCAAACTTGTCTGTTTTAATAGAAATAATTTCAACTTATTGTTAATCTTTATTTTGTTTTTTTTTTAATTATGAATTTGATCGTCTCAAAGTGATTTATCGAGAGCTTCGAGTGGCATTGAGAAAGTATGATAACATCAGAATTAAGAAAATCCTTAATTAAGCGAAGAAAAAAACACAAACAATGATAATTAATATTTATTATTTTTGTGAATTCTTTTGTCTTGAGTCATGTCCATTTAATTATTACACTCTTTAATTATATTCTGCTTGGGAGCGCAACTATTATCGCAGTAGCAGAAAACAAACCGTAACAAATTTATTCATGAGTAACGAATCTTTCAAATAAAAATAGCATGGTTATTCAAGAAAATGCACGTCAACGAGTAGCGTTAGATCCCTTAAAATTGCAGATATCGTCATATTTCTCATTCTCATGATTTTCCTACAATCTTCTACTGCTGCTGCTGACCCTTTGATAGCATCAATGAGACACAATGTCTTTGAAAATACTATTGATATTGAAGTTTCACTCCAAAATGCTCATTTTTCAACTTTATTCCTGACAAGTACTTTGATCGTTTCCACAAATACAAACAATGTCTAGGACTATAGGAGCATGTCACTAGACAACAAAACCGTGTATGTGACTTTAACTATCGTAGAATCAGTCTAAGATCTTGAAATCAGCGTTAAATTACCCAGTTGCTGTGTTTAAACTTAAGAGCAGTTAACACTTTCTTCTGATATAACATTTTCATTCAACGCTGGAACTTTTCTCCCAAACTGTCCTCGCTTAAGCCTTTAATCAGCTATCTCTTTCATTTAAGACTCTGTTCTTTTCGTACTCTTTAGAATGATCCCAATCCATCTTATCTTCTTCACTCACATCCAAGGCATACTTGTCCTTCTCCTCAGCGATATTTACCTACCCTAGAAATTCTATGAAGCCATCCGAACATACTGCAGTCTCGTATTTCAGTCCATCAATCCTTGGTAGCTCAGCGATAAATTCACGCCTGACATCCAACCTAAGACTCTCTTCGGATCGAGACTCGAAGTTGCTTCAACTTCTCTCCATATTTCTTAAATTGGTTTCTAAGAAAATTTCTTTGCTTAGGCTATTGGCCCTGCGATGATCTTGTGCGTTCTTTGGGGAGCTTGGTATTTCTGCAGATTCAAGGGACATAAGCTAGTTTAGGTTTAGATTATAAATTATATCGCTATTCTCCATAAAACAACTCTTATGCTCTTCGGAATATTTATGTTTTAGCAATTGCGAATGCTTGGATATGTCTGGGACGATGCAGTCAGCGTTATTTCAGTTATCGCAGCATTTGCAATGATAGGCTATTTCATATTAGTTTCCTATCTCATTGTGAGACTTGCTGTGCGTAAAAATATCCCTGGGGTAGATTAATCCATCGAAGAGCGAACATTTTATAAAATATCAAGCTCAATGCGATGCTATTTTTGGCTGCCATCGTAAAATAATAATACAAGCATCTAAGATCACAAATAATAACAAAAATAACTTTTAGAAATCAACAAAAAGAATCTTAGAAATAGTGGAAATCTATTAGTTAAATGGTTTCCTCTTATGAGCATCGCGTTTAAAATATTGGTTAGTTTTATATTAGTGTTTTTTCAAGACGCAACATATTTCTAGATGGTAATGCTACTGATATCGTATGGGATCTATGGATTGCTGACGTTTAGATATTTTCTGGGGTTATCTAGTTGTCCCTTGGCACTGAAAGTAGCATAATAAGCTTCGTTTCTATTGCTTCTGATCTTCTCTCTTGTCAATCATATTATCATAGAAAACCTTCTTAATTCTGTACCACATTCAGGAGAAAGTGCTAAACTAGCAGATGATTCTTACGATAATCTCTCAGCGATTTAGATTATCTAATTCCTTCTGCTAGCAACTTATGTATTCCTATCTTTTTTGAATAAATTACTGTAATTCTAAGCGTTCTTTCATTCACCGAAGTTACGACTTTATGACTCGCAAGAAAGGTTAATTCTCTCGAAGAAATAAATTACATAAATATCCAATGTCGTACAGGAAATGATGGCATAGTAAAAACAAACACAAAATACAGAAGAACCGCTCTCCTTAGCGAAAACAATTGTGTGGAAAGCCTAGCCGATAAATACCTAGCCAAATTCAAAGTGTTCATCATAAGCTATTGTTATAAACGTGTAGAAAATCAACAATCCATATTGCAATAATGATTTCAATCGTGATGCCGTCAAAACTACAACTCAAAAGAATCCTGAAAATAACAAAAACATAAGTAATAATATGGAAAATATGAAAAACAGTACCTCCCAAAAAATATCTGATAAACGAAAATCAAAGCAAATGTAGCAGTAGAATGATTAAAGCCTGGAGAATCTCGCAGAGGATGGTAATAACAACAACCGCTTGGATGAGAACCTAATAGAAAACAAGTATTCTACCATTGGAAGCTAGCAAAGTACAACGAATATTGCCAACAATTAATTGATTCAGATTTAACAATAATATAATTCAAACAATTTCAGCAGCGTGAATAGCAAAGATGGTGGGGATATGATAATTAAATATGGCTCCTCGTCATGCCCATCGATTATTCCAGTGGTACACAGACTTGTGTTGAGAAAGGAAAACAAAGATGGATAAATAAATTAATCGTAATTCTCATCGTAAAATGGAATTAATTGCAATCTAAACGAGAGCGATGTCGATGCGTTTTCGTCTATCCAGAGGGTGTTAAATGTCCAGCGCCCTTATAATTCTAGATCTAATTCTCTCAAACAACTTGAAATGCTCATGCAAGAGACAACTGTCAAACTTGTTGAATTATCTCCAGAGCAACATTAAAATATCGTTGATTTCATCAAAAATTAACAAACATCCAACATAAAATCATCTAAGCTGCAATATTACCCTGGCGATAATAGTATAAACCCTAACAACAAGCATAAGAACGACTCATTTGAGAAAGCAAAAAAACCTGTGTCTCTTTTGATTAGAAATGAAACCATTCGGAGGTTTAGAAATCTCTATGGGAGATAAGATGATTCAGAAGCTGATTTCACTAACTTCATTGAAAACATCCAAGAAGCAACAATTATCGAAAAGAAGTCACCGATTAAGGTTTCCACTAAGTATTCATAGAGAAATTTTGTGATATCGTCGAATAGTTTCAAAAGATTCGATGAACTTGTGAAGCTTTATTCGAATAATTCAACTGCAGCACTTAGCATCACGACAAGGATATTCTTTGATCTTGAACCGTATTACTTGAATTCACAGGTTTAATTCAATTCCCATGCTTCGTTCTCGTTTTCATTCCCGAAATACTGAGAGAGAGAAAAAAAGAGTTCCAGTTTGGAAAGGATACCAAAAGATTTATTTTCTTATTTTCTTGAATTAATTAAGCTCAAGAAATAAGGGGATTCCGCGGCAGATAATTAAAATTTATATATGGTTGTAAGCAGAGTTTTATGTTAGTGAGAAATCTATCTTTCCTACTAAGTATTGCCTTTAATATTTTTCTCAATTTTTCTTTTATTGTCTCCTTTTTGAGTATGTGAAAGATTGTTGTTAGTAGATTTATTTGAAAATAAAAATAATAAACTTCTAATTTGATTAAAAGAAGATTTCTAAGCAGATAATCAAAATCCAACTAACATAATTGTGAGGTCATGGTTTAGGTTAGGTGAATTGAAAGTTAAGCAAAGTTACGATTAGCTTGAATCAATCACCTAAGCAGGGAACAGGAGTGCTAAATTTATTTAATTTACCTTGCTCTTTTTATTAATTGAGAAGAGAATCTCCTGGTTTTTTCTGATCAGCAATATAATTTAGGAAATGTAAATTTGGATGAGAAGGAGGATAGAAGTGCTAAAGGATCTTAACAAGAAGGATAATTGTGTTGAGAATAAAACAAAAAAAAAATCTTAAATCGAAATTAAGTTTTTAGAGTAAAGCAGTATCGTTAAATAAATCAATCCCGATAAATGAATAAAGTCACTTCTCTACTCTTGATCTCTCTCGCTTTTTTCTCAGTGTTCTGCGTCTACAAAGAATATGAGCATGAAATCCATCTCATGAACTCCGTCGGTATCCCAAGTAAGATCTTTGGACCTTATGTTTTTATCTACGATGGGGTGTTTGACTACACTGGCAACTTGAAAGGAGGCATACCTTAATGGGTGAATGACAATGGCTCTAACATCGCTATCTTGTCTTTCCTTGATCCTGTGGAGGTTGAACTCTCCGCGATTCCACCAACTGTGTTCCTTGATTCGATCGTCGCAGCAAGTTCCAGTCCTAATTTCTATTTGATGTTCTCCATCGGTGGATGGGATTTCTAGACTCGTTTCATTCTCACAGATCCAGTGAAAGTTGCTGCTAACTTAGCAACCATGGCGTTAACATACAATGTTGGTATCGAAATCGATTGTGAATCGGATAACGCTAAAGCTTGGATTGAAGAATTCATTCAAGCCTACAGAGCTATTATCCCCAACGATGGAGTGAACTGGTACTCTGTGCTGACAATGGACACCGGTGCTTCTCCTGGAGCTTTCCCTAATGTAGAATAAGCTGCATTGAATAATCTAGATAACTTAAACTGGGTGAATGCAATGGTATATGACCCTGAGTAATCTCCAGATAACAGACAATTCTGGGATTATCACAAGATTCCTGCTTAGTAGTTCACTGTAGCTCGTAATCTCGCTGATACATGCAATGATCTCGCTTCGTTAACACCTACTCTTACCTATCAGAAAAATGGTGAAGATATCAGAGGAATACTCTTCTGGGCAGCTTTATCACCTCAAACATGCTAGAACACTGCTCTGCATTGTGGAACTTCATGCGTAGACTGCACTGGTGGAGTAGGATCCAGCGACAATTTAACATGCCCTGCCATCACTGCTGCATGCCAATCTTATGGAGTTTGCTGAGTAACAAAAGAAGTATCACATATTGTGGAAGGGTTTGAAGTATTATTCCTATTTTATCATATGTTACTCAACATTTTTGCATTTTATTTAATAATTTTAAAACATCATTTCTCAATAATATTATCAGGAAATTCTTCATTATTTAAGAAATTCTCTTCTCCCTTTACAATAATTATCAAAACACCCTTGAATTTTCAATTTTCAGGAAACTAACTTCATCTTCTTTTATTTAACTCCCCATGTGCTTGTTTACAACAATTACTTCTTCTTCCTCTTACTTTTTGTTGTTTAATCTAATCAATTATCAAATCTTTCTTTTGCTAATAAATTATTTCTTTTTAGAACTGTTGAATTATTTTTTTTTAGAATAATGCAAGGACTGTAATAATAGCTAAAACAAGTAAAAAATGAATAAAATAATTAGAAAAACAAAGCACAATTTTATTGATGCATCAAGCAATCAATCGTTAGCTCATTCCCCAAGCCATCTAATCTTCTTTCCATCTTACCATTCTCCTTCTCTCTCACGCCCATTAGTTCCTTTGTATAATCCTCTTCCGCTTTGCTTTCCGTTTTCCCAATTTCCTTTGTATTCCCTGCCATCTGGCCAGAAGAATTCACCATAGCCTTGTTTCCTAAAATCAAAGTAGAGTTTATTAGCTTTGGAATAATTTTAAAAATTATATTTCTTTTTACTTATCCTCAATGTAGTCTCCAATATATTTCCTTCCATCTTTCCAAGTAAACACTCCTTTGCCATCCATCTTATTGTTTTTCCAATCTCCATCATATTCTCTGCCATCTGCCCATCTTTAAATATGCATAGAATCATTTCAAAACTTTAAATTAAATTCAGATAATAGTTTTTCCTTACTTATAAACACCTTTTCCATCGATGTTATTGTTCTTAAACTCTCCAGAATACACCGATCCATCAGCCCAAGTGAATCTTCCAAAACCATGTTTCATTCCAACAAAATAATTTCCTTCGTAGCTAGCTCCATCTACCCATTTTTCTTCTCCAAAACCATGCTATTTATCTTCATACCAGTCTCCTGTGTAAGTCGCTCCATCTCTGTGAGTATAAACTCCTTTTCCATGTGCTTTATCATTCAACCACGATCCTTTGTACATATCTCCGTCAGCGTGAATCAATCTTCCTAAACCGTTAGCCATATCATTATCCCAGTATCCTTCATATTCCGATCCATCACTCCAGACTTATTTCCCTCTTCCTTTTCTTTTACTGTTCTCCCATTGACCAAGGTAGAATCTGTATCAACAAAAAGGTTGATTTTTTCCTTGAATTAATAATTTCAACACAAAATAATAATATTTTTTTCACTTACGCGTTATTTTCCATCTCGCACGGCCCATAAAACGGCAGACCAGCAATGTATCCATCTTCTTCTTGCTTATCAAATTTGTATGCTCCTTATTTAGCTAAGACTTCTCTTGTGAATTCATTGGAGAAATCAGGAAGAGCATCAACTTTATTCAGATGTTTTGGAATATTAGGATTGTCTCCTCCACGAATTATTCTGATCTCTTGCTCTTCATTGTTTTTCTAAGAAGAATTCATCTTTAGCGTCTCAGCCAAGGGTTAATTCTATTAGACTTAGCTCTATTACAACACGCTAGATGATTAAAGTGGATTTCTATTACTTTTTCTAACCGAAGAAACAATTCTAGATCCATTCAGTGGTTCATTGTAGTTCTCATATTTCCCTGATTTTGCTAGATTGCTAGAGTAAGCATCTGTTTATGGAAAAGAGTTTTCTTTCCCTGCAGCTGATGTGCTGTTTATTTATTTAAGGTTTTCTTAAACACAACGCTTCCGTTGTAAATCGACTTCCATGTTTTAATCGAATTCCTATGTGTCTTCGCAAGCTGCACAGTTTCCCATTTTTTAATTCTTGTTTTTCAAAACCACCAAAAGAGTGTTGTATTTGAATGCTGTACTTGCCTTTATTATTTTTTTGATTCTTCTTTCTTATATTTAAATTGAATTCTTCAGTTAATAGCCAGTTTTGTTGGGAGGAAACATATGTTCTCATCTGGTTTTCTTAACACAACAATTTTGAAATAGTTTCAATGCGCATTTCAAAAATCAAATGATCTAGAAAGTTATCTTTCATTCGTGGAATTCCAAATAGACAAACACATCTGATATTTAAATTCTTGTATTTAAATCAGTGAACGCAGAGCAACAGATCCAATTTGTAAACTCAACTCGATTAATTTTATAAATTTCCCAAATTGATTTTTGACACAAAAATATTTATCAATAGAAACACCAAAAAAACTAAAAAGGATTTGCATTCATTTTCTATGTCTCATGTACCTTTCAACCCTCAATCTTTCAATGCTAGTTTCCAATAGACTTAATCGTCTTAGCTGATGAATACAATGTGTGATCTGCTGCTGAATCTACTTCTAAAATATCCGCTAATTTCTCTAAATTCGTGGCATCCAAAACAGGTGATTTATCATACAGCGAAAACTACGTGTTTAATCCAATAATGTTCGTCATCTGCACATTCGTTAAAAGTAAAAAGCACGCCAATATACCTATCCCTAAGTACCCAAATAAATAATAGTCCTTGCAAAAGCAACTCACAAGCAACGGCATAAACGCTTGAAGCAGCCCAGCGAGAGCATCCGCTAGCCCCACTGACACCGAGAAATACTAGCTGTGTATCACAAACTGCAGAAAATATGTCTTCACTGGGAAAAACAGCTCAAGACATAATTTCGTGAGTAATAATGGAACTAAGAGTTTTTTGTTTTCCATCCAGAAAGTCGCACAACAGATACAGCCTGCAATTATGAAGAGCATCAGAATTACATATTTTAAATTAAATCGTATGAGAACGAAACTTGCAATGTAATTCGATGCCATTTCGATTGCTGCACAGAGAGTTAGTTTCGTGTATAAATCTCCAGGGATCTGCAAGAGTGCAAAATATATTCCATAATTCACACCATTCCCGATAATCCAGCAGCAGATAAACGTAGCAATGTTGTTTTTCTAATCAGGATCTCGCTTTAGCTGCATCCAGCGAGTCCGCATCTCAGTGCGGATTGTCTGCATAGTGTGGATTTAATTCAAAGTTAGGTTTTAGTCCAAAGGGAGTTTTTAGCTGCTAAAAGAAAATGCAGGGTTAGGTTAATTATTATTTGGATTCATTGGGCTGCCTATATTATGGAGATTATTAATTTCATTTTACTGAACTGCTGAGGCTTGATTGTGAAGACTATTAGTATGATTTATGGTATTTGAATACATCCCTATTTATTGCAATTATTACATTTATTGCTATTGCTGCTCCTCCGTTGGGTATCCAGATAATTATTTAATATTAAATTACATTTGATTGTTATCTTGAGATTATTATTGCTGAAACTATGTGTTATTTAGAGATGTTTACGAATATATCATGTTAAACTGTGTAGATTGTTGTATATTATTATTAATATTGCTTTGTAACGCCTAAATGCTGAATTAACTTGGTTATTATTGATTATACTAGATTTAATGCGTCGATGGAAGCTAATAAGGCATGAGTATCTTCAATGGAATCTACGAAGACGATGATGGATTTGTGGGGAATCTTGGATTCGTCACAGAAGCGATGTTCTTGGATGAAAAATATATATCTTCTTCCTGTTAATTCTAGTTCTGTGTGTTATTCGCTGGTTTTGTGGAATTCCTTCGAAGCATATTATGTCGTGAAGAAGGAGAAGAAGAATGTTTCGGCTGATCTTCATTGGGGTTATTAGTGAGCGGTTAAGAAGCCATTAGAAGAGTTTTACGAGATCCTGAAGATTCTAGTCTTTCTAGGGTGTTTTAAATTTGTTTTTAAGGTTCATTCTCTTGAGAGAAAAAGCGCATGTAATTGATATTCGGGTTGTTTTAGCCATTGATGTGGTTATTAGAAAATGAATTGAAATTGGTTGTGTTAATTCCGCTGTTAGCAGTATTGTTAATGTTGCTGAAGATATTAGCGTTATTGTTGAGATTGGTGTGACTTAGATTATTATTGGAGTTGTTATTGTTGTTGTTGTTGTTGTTGTTGTTGTTGTTGTTGTTGTTGTTGTTGTTGTTGTTGTTGTTGTTGTTGTTAAAGGTGATGTTGTTAGCGATTTAATCGAGAGGCAAATTTAAATCACTATTCTGGATGATCTAATCTTGCTATTCCCTTAAGTTAACAGCATCTAGGATGTATTTCTACTTGATATTCTCAACAATAGCTTGATTCATCGTGACTTTGAGTTAGCTTGGAGTTACCTTCTTGATACTCTCTTCCGTGTTCAATTTGGGTTGAGTCTCAAACATGACATTCATATCAGGGAGATTTGGTTTGTTGAGTTGATCTCCGTGCATGTTTGGATAGTTGTTGCCACCGAAAGTGTCAGAACTATTCTAGGAGTAGTTAACTTGAATTGTTAATAGGTACTCTTCCGTTTGAAATCGACTGAGCATGAATGATGTTTTGTGTTCTTCAGCTAAGGGATGGTGCTAATTACTCAAGGATTTATCCATGTTATTCCGAAAGCTTTTGTCGATTTGATATATGCTCAATATTTGATGTTTTCCAGAAAAAGTCTCACTGTTTTCATCTTCTTCTTGATCTGCTGCTGGTCTGATTCCTGATACATACGTTGTAGGATCAAGCTCATTATTGTGAGTTAGATTCAGAATATTCTTTGAAGATTTTGCAGGTTAGATGTCTTTTTTCTTAGAAAAATACAACGACACCACTAACACAACCAAAAGAATTCCCTATGAGATGCCTTGATAATAGAATAGAATAGCTCTCCAACCTGAAAAGAACCTTGTAAAAATGAGAAAAAGTATCATGCAGATTGTCCAGATTCCTTAGTAAATAACCGAAGAATATTTTTAAATCACAGTTCCATATTTTAAGAAGATAAATTTGTAGACTGAAGAGTAAAGAAACGCTTAGGTTGCGCTTTAAAGAAACAGTAACGCAGCAGCATGATACCAGGTAGAAAACAGAGGCGTTGTTAGAAGAGAAATCGTTGAGATTGTTATGCACGCGAGAATTTAATGGACAATGCTCTCACTGCCGATGGCTCTGTGAATATTGGAGTAATCTCTGCCGATGAAGAAACTTAAAAGAAACCCTACAAACACACCAGTGCCCATTGAAGTTTCTGTAATAAGCTTTTCAGTTTGACCGGCATTACAAAGCCATTTAAACTCCTGTGCGAGACTGCTTGATTCGAAATTATTTGAGAAATAACCATCTTTGTTGGTATTATTTTTGGCTGAAGATGGAGATGGAAGTTGTTGGCTTTGATGGTAATGAGATATTGGAAGAAGATCAAACTTATTATGAGTATGTACTGTCTAGCAATGAGTTTGTGGTTCATAAAAGAGCAATAATATGCTAGTTTAGACACTGCCATTCAATCCGAAAATCAATCCAACAGTTAAGAATGAGATGATTGTCCATTTATCATATTTCTTCCATAATGTTCCAATCATATCTTTGAAATCTGTTTTGGCAGATAATATCACACACAGCAATATCTCCCTTTAGCTGAGTGAAATGAACAATTAATTATTTTGACTTTAGGATTTAAACATTTGTGGTCAATATCCATTATTATTTCTAATCATTACATAAAATTAATACCTTCGATTGGGGAGATAGAGAGAAAGCAAGATAAACATATGTTTTAAAAGCTTTTTATGACTCCAAGACATATCAAAGGTAGCTAAGATAAATTATTAAAAAGTAAAATTATCTTTAAAATATTAAACCACTAAACAACAGTACAAGAAATGAAATAATAATTAATTAGATTTTGTGTTTTATTTCTTTTTATAAATCTAATCGCTTTTAATTTTACATAATAATATCAATAAACTTCTTTTTAAATATTGTACTTTAGTTTTTCTCAATTAATTATTATTTTATTCGCTGCTAGAACTCAAAAACATTCATTAATTACCAAAGGGAATGATTTTCCATTACCTAAATCTGACAGATTTTTCAGACAAAAGGAATATTAATTATTATCCTGCTCTAGACAGAAAAAAGAAAAAAAAAGAAAAGAAAAGCCAAATAGTTCCCTATTTTTTATTATCTTTTATTAGTTATTGAAATTTCTAAAAAAAAAACATTAGAAGAAAAATAAAATATGAAGCCCATTCTTTTCAGGGTACGAAGATAACCCTGAAGAAAAAAGTAATCATGTTTACGCTTTTAGCCTTGATCATTTCTTTAAATTACTCACATTATTATCTTTATTTTAAATAGGAACCTCTTCCAATCACTCCGTACGAAGCAAATTGTTTCTTAATGATGAAATATGATTCATAACTTTCTTGAACCATATAATTTTTTTAGTTAAAAATCTTTTCTAACTCATTTTGATTCGATATTTCTTGCAGCTAAACATAACCTGGGTCTTTACTGATCCAATATATCCCTGACAGGCCTTTCGGCAAAGAAAAAAAAAAGTAACATTATTATTAGTATTCAAATCATTTGATTCAGAACCTTAGATTATTTCTTGAAATGTTGAAAAAAATACTAGAAAAAAAAAAATTCGACTAATTTCCTCCAACTAGAACTATAGCTATTGAAATCTCATTTTACTCTCACAACTAAGTGTGTGAAGATCAAGAATGTGCGCTACCTCGAGTGTGTTCTGCTTCTCTACGTAAGAGAATATTTATTAGAAATTAAAATTAATTGTTCAACTTTCAATTATGATAATTCTCATTTTGTTTCCATTATTTTTTAATAGGGAATAGAAATAACCATAAAACTCCTTCCTTTTTTAGATATGCTCAGGAAGTCCTACAGCTATGAAGAAAGCTTAATTGGAGAGGTGGAATGGGAGGAGGGAGGGACACTATATCCATATACTATAATTAAATGATATTAATGATCGAGTCATTCATGCCTATGAATCGTGAGTAAACTATGTAACCCAAAACAAAAACTTCGATACAAAAGGAAATGAGCGATTAGTCAACTTAAAATCCAATGCTTTTTTATTAATTTTGCCAATATAATATTTTATAGCAGTTATGTTTGTGTTTTTTCTTTGTTATTTTGTGCTCAAATCAATATTTAGCTCAAAATCAATGTTCCAAAAAAATCTTTATTTTTTTCTTCCAACAATTATTTCATAACAATTTTTCAAATCACTCTTAATTAGCTGAAGCATGATGCTAATGAGGATGATGATATCCTTAGTATTGCCTGTGCGATGGGATACCAGAATGATGCTAGTTATCAGTAACTAAATCTCCATTTTAAAGATAAAAATGTCCATGTAATCTGACACCTTTATGAAATATTCCTGAGAAATACGTACCATCTGTGAAATAATATTTCCCTTGCCCGTGAAAGGCATTCTGCTAGAATTCACCTTCATATCTCTCACTGTTTATGAACTAAAGCACACCATGTCCAGATTTCAAATTATCCCAATAATGTCCTGTGTAAGTTGTCCCATTTGCCCACTTATAAATTCCTTCACCTTAACGGATGTTGTGATCCCATTATCCACTGTAGCGATTCCCACCGCAATAGTAATAGCATCCGTAACCTTGATATAAGCCTTATTTGAATGATCCTTCATAGCGATTTCCCTTGTGGAAATACATTTTTCCTTCTCCATGAGGTTATTTATTGAAAACTTCACCTATGAAGTAGCCATTCGGAAATACAATAATATCGATATTTTTTTCAGTGTTGCAGTGATTATTGAAGTTCAAATTGCTAGTTGAATGTGATGCTGCGTGATGAATATCAATTCTATCAGTGAGACTTATTTCTTTTCGGAGTTTCAACGTATTATTTTCTCTGAAATTTGATTTTGGAATTTCAGAAAGACGCAACAATGGAACTTTAATTAAAGGATATTTTGTTTGATTGTTGGATATTGCTGGTACATTAGGGTTGCTAATTCTATCAATATTTTAGGGATTTGAAAGAGGAATAGAATCTTTTGGTATCTTTAAATCTTCTTCTTCTTCAAGTTCCATGTCTGATGAACCACTAGAAAGATCATCAAGATTAATCTATCTCTATTGTTTTTCAGTTGCATCGTTTTTGATAAAATCACTTGGATTTAACTGAGAGAATTAACTGTAAGGTTTTCCTTATCTTTCTTCTTCTTCAGTTTAGAGATACTGTGTAGTTATGCATTCTAAAGGTATTTATGGTGAACTTTGATATTAAAAATGTTTCCCTGATTCAGCTACTTCATTTGAGTAAAAACTTTACATTTTTAGATTTTCCAAATTATTCACCGATTTCTCATATGAAAATGGGCTAATTTAAGGATTTTACCTTGCCAATAAAACTACTTCTGCTGATTAGCTATCTGTCTGCTAAATTGGAACAGTTGTCTGAGTGGCATTGTCTTAATAATAACGTTTCTTCGATTTAAAACTCCTAAGGATAATTTTATATTACGTTATTTTCTCAAACAAACTCAGAAAAATAACTGCTAAAATCTTTAAAACTTCTACAATCTTCTTGAAAACTTAAATTTTTGATATCTGCTTTATATTCTGAAATACATCTTCTATCTGTAACTTCCTTTTAGTTTATTCATTAGAGATACTTTGATTTTCAGCAGATGAGTTAATCTTTTCTTCTAAACAGTTCATTTATTCAGACGAAGAATTATATTATAAAAGAGATTATTATAATAATTCTTATTGGGCTTAATGATTTTGTTAATTCCCAGAATACTTCATATCTTCCCCTTTTTCTAAAATTTATTGAATTTATCCACTCGCTTCTCTAAGATAAAGTCTAATCTAATTTTCTTGCTAACACTAATAAACTAGCAGCAATCTTTTAGCAACTTAGAAAAGAGGAACCATATCAATCCTACAGGTACTTTATAACCTTTCTAAATCATTTTCTTTAGCAGATTCCAGTAAGATTTTAAAGTTTGCCTAAACATTTACTCCACATATTTCCAATAAAATAACTCCGACACTGTATATATCTTCAATAAACATCTCTTATCTTCCTCCGATTCTCTAAATAGACGAGTAAAACATTGTATTTGGTAATTACTGAGCCTGACTGAGATTGGGAGAGTTGAATAAGAACTTTGAGCATTGCAGAAATGATAGTACTAGCTAGTTCTCGTTGTCCATCAAGAAATTAGAAGGATTTACATCACCATGGCAGATTTCATCTTCGTGAAGATCGTCAATGCTATCGACGATTTGTTTTCCTATTTTTAACAAGTCTTTAGCAGAAGATACCTGGGATTGAGTTGAAATGAATGAATGCAGATCTCCTCTTTCGCAGAGTTGCATTACAGCGAAGAAGCACTCGTTATCAGCATCGAAAAGTAGACTTTCAACATGTAGACTTACTCTTTTTAATTTGCAGCTACTGTCTTGTGAGAAAGTGTTGAATTCACTTTTTATTTGTTATAAAAACTCTATATTTCTGCACATAGTCATTTTAATTGCCACCTGATCTGAGCAATCAACTTCAGTATTGGTTTGCTCATGACATTTAGAATATGATCGAATTGCCCTAAAAATGAGGGAATTTCTATTCGCTGCTATTATCTCAGCGATAAATAAGGATTGCGTAGACAAATAATGTTGAGCTGTGAGTACAGTTTAGCTACTTAGCTCGCAATCTGCAATCGACTGATATTCAGCCAGCAAATCAGATTTACTTAGCATTATTGGTTCAGTGCTTTATTTTATAGTATCCGCAGAAATGGCGAAATTCCTTTTTTGATTTCTGTTTTCAATAAAAATGTATGAAGATCCAAAATTTACTTAATGATTTTCACCAAGAATAATCCAGAATTCTATTTGTTGAGCTTATTATGATATATGCTATCTTTAGAACACCTTATTTGTTGTTGTTGTCGCTGTAGTTATTTGTAATTAAATTTTTGATAGTAAGCCTAACTCTGAATTTCTTTGGGCAGCATTAATAATTATTTTTCAAAGACAAAAAGATTTCGTGGTGCAAACGAAGTGTTTTTAAGAAGTTTATTTACTACGACTATTGCTTGTAATAGCGTTGGGAGTTGACTTGTGGAAACTATGCCTTTTCCCAGCAGAAATTAATTTCTATGTATTATTTTTTTTATTTTGATAATAATTTGAACAGCTTTATTTAATTCAATTTATTTTAATTTTTTTCATATAAAAACAACTGAGCTACCAAAGTGCCTAAAACATAAGCATCGAACATGAGTTAGAGGTACCGCTCTGCTTTTGAAAAAAAGAGAAGACATTTTTAAATTATTCATTATAATTCATAATTATTACAAAAAATTTTAAGCGACAAGTTAGTTAAAATATTCAAAGCATTTTTTAAGTTTTTCATTTTAGTTAATAAGGGGGAGGAAAACTCAAAACTTGCAACAAAACAAGAGAGCATTACCATAAAAATGTTCTCTTTTTGCCAAATACCAATTTTATTTCTTCAGAATTTAAGGAAGGTAAACTTTTTTTGTTTGCTGTCAGTCTGATTAGCTTATTAGTTCTATTACTGCTACTGTTATATTAAAAGCTGCCTTCTGTCTTGGAGATTCTATGGCTAGAATTGAATAGCAGGAACATTATTGGAGCTAGATTTGAAAATCGAGAAATCAGATGCTTTCATATTTTGATTCATGAAATTTGCAAAAGAATTTTCAGCTTTGTCTTGGGATATCAGCGGATTTATAAATGAGCCCGAAGCAGAAGAAGGCTATTAAAAGTATTGATTGTTATTGTTGCTAGGTGGAGCATGTAATTCAGTGAAATTAGACTCTTTAATGCGCTTATTAGTTTGTTCTCTGAAAATCTGCACATTCGAGAAATCATTTATTTATTCATTTTTTCTCTTATTTCCTGCATTTTAAGGCATCTAATTAGGATTGTTAAATGCAAGCTGATTGTTAATACTGCCATTGAGATTTTGCTTGTAAGGATGGTATGAAGCATTCAAATCAGTGCCCGAAAGTTGTGTTGAAGTAACGCTTAGTATCTAATTACTCAAAGCTGATTAATTTAGTAATATCATTTATTACTACTACTGCTATTAACCTTATATGTTGTGTTTCAACTCTGGCTACTTAAATTCATTAAAATTATTGTTATTCTTATTTGTAATATTTTTCCTAAAAATATTATCATTTTATCTAGCTTCTGGCGAAGAATCCTCACGCTTATTCCTCAGCTCATAGTCATTTGTGTTCATGTTCGTGTTACTGTTCGATCCATAGCAATCTGCTAGATGCATATTATTTGTTAATCCCTAAATGTGACTTTCAACACTCGCTTAACTTTATTATTCTTAACTTTCACGAGAATCTTATCTTTGTTAATTCATATTTTGTGCTTGAGCAGTTGCTCTTTGTTACTGATTGAGTATATGGCTTGCGATGGTATTACCTCCATTAGCTTTGATTCTATTTGCGTCAAATGGATTATGCTAGAAATCATAATCATCGTCATCTTTTTCAATGATAGATTTGAATTAAGAGATGAATGTAAAGGAGTCGTTTTTAGTTCTCAAAGATACTGATATGTGATCGTCAATGTAGTCATTGCTGATGAATAGCTGAATAGGGTCTTTTAGCTTAATCCCGAGCAGCACTTGAGGTACTAAGAAGTTAGGTGGGATTGTCAAGCGATTTTTCCCATTGAGATTACTCAGCAAAGTCGCGTAATCGTAATTCTACAATGCATTTTTCCTAATCGCAATGTTGTTCTCGTCTTCTTGATTGTAGACTGTGACGAATTAATCGAAGAATTTAAAAAATACGCACTCGTTTTTTCTCAATTCTCTTAATTATTTCATATGCTGCTGCTTGATCTCAAGATATTATGTTTTTTCTTCATTGAAGTCTCTAAATACTCTGAAATAGCTCTGTGGATTCGTTCTGTTGATGATAAATATTTCCCTTTCGACTTCTAGTTGTCCATCATCGAGCAGCACGGATAATCTCAATACACCTCTGCTGTCGGAATTATTTTAACTACTCTCATTTGGTTATTTTTCGTTGACTTGTGCACTCCAGACCATACGTTTGATCTCATTCTTCACGCTTCTTAACACTCTCGCGTAGTTTGTGACATCTAACTCGAAACAGATGTACTCTCTGCCTTCTGGGGAGATGTGCGAGAAGAAGTGTGATTTCACTTGGCAGAGATTCACCATATTGGAGCTGTCGAGATTGTCTAAATAATCTTAGTTTTGAAGCACTGCCCAACCTTCAATGCGGTGCCAGACGAACATTACTGAAGATCTGCCACTAGTGAGAGCCTTCATCAAATCGCAGATGAGGTTGATCTTCTTTTTGTCTTCTAAATCAAATCTCATAGTTGTTATGCGTGTTAGATTAGACTTTCCTGTAGTTTTTTATTTTGTTTTTCAAATTATTTGCTTGAGATAAATATGAGAAAGCAAATGCTAGGGGATTACGGGGATGCAGAAATGACTGAAAGGAAAATTGCAAGGGTTCTCTAGAACAATAAAATTGACTAAGCTAAGTGATCAAATATTTATTGAGTTTTGATTCTGTTTTTGTTTGTTTTGTGTTTTTTTCCTTCAAGTTAAATTGTTTTTGCAGATTTTCTTTGAAATGGTTTGTGCTTCCCCTAGCTAAGTTTTGATATCGCTCCAAATGCTTTACTTCATTAATACATCTTAATAAACATCTATCCACTTATTAATTATTCCTTGACTGTCAATTTCCGACTCTATCAAGCAGGCGCCACAGAAAAATTAATAATTACTTTCTATTCTTATTAGAACTTCTTTGATGGCTTTTCCCCGATTTGATTTCCCGCTTTTAACTAACAAAATCAAATTATTTAAACTAAACTCAAATAGGAATGTTAGTGTAGGTTCCTCGTTTTATTATTATTTTTATCTTTTATGAAAAAGTGACAGAATAACTCATAATAAAAAGTGAAAAGGAACAATCTCTGAAGAGGAAGCTCATAAATAGAAAACAGAAAAATATTATTTTCTTATTTAATTCACAACAGAAAGAGATAAATGGGATGATTTGTTCAATCAGAAGCACTTTTTGTGTACATACTAAGACCCATTTTCACTGTATTCTTATCTTGTGATGAACATCGATTGGAATGAAGAAAGTGAGGATAGAATGCTGCCTCCCATCCAAACTGAATATTTTCTTTCTGGTGGCGCAATTACGTTAATCCTCATAGTCGAAGGTGCTAATGCTACAACTTCTTTGTTTAAGCGATCATCGATGCCTTTGAACATTGTTGTGCCACCTGCCATGACAATATTACCGTAGAGATCCTTGCGAATATCTGTATCGCATTTCATGATCGAATTGAATGTGCTTTCGTGGATACCTTAGCTTTCTTTACCGAGCTTAGTTGGCTAGAAAAGAGCTTCAGGACATCTAAAGATTTGATTCCCCAGATGGATCTCATTTCCGTCAGGCATTCTGTGCGCTTTTTCTTTATTTTCCTTATCATTGAAACTTTTCATTTCAGCTTCAAAATCAGCTACAACATAACAGCATTTTTCCTTTGTATCTCGAGCATTATCCCTCATGGTTTCGGCATTGTTTGAGAACACTTTATCTAAAAAAATTATCAACAGATTAAAAGAACTTAATATTAGTACCCTTTTATTTTATATTATTCTTACTTTGTTCTTCCATGAGCTTGATCAAATATGCATCTAAATCTCTTCCAGCTAGTTAATTCTAATAAATCGCGTGACTCAACGAGAATCCTTCATAGATTGGGACTGTGCTAGTTACAGCATATCCACTATCGACAACGATACCTGTTGTTCTTCCAGATGCGTAAAGAGCCAAAACCTTGATTTAAACAAATCATAAATGTCAATTCCTTCAATTCGTTGATTTTAACAAAATCGATTCCTCCTTCTTTGCAACTTTCCACGCCCACAAAATACTTTTCACCCATCCATTTTTACTTATTGAATGGCTAGATAGAACGAATGACAATTAAACGTCTCAAACATGACTTCGATTAGCTTTTCTCTTTTCTTTTTTGGATTGAGAGGTGGTTCTGTCATCAAAATAGGGCTTCCAGAGAAGTTTGCGTTGATCTTTGTCGATGCATGCGACCATATTTTTTCCATGTCTTTCATGTCGTTGATGATACCATAATCGATAGGATAAGATAGATTTAACACTTCATGCTTGCTGTTCACTTCTTCACCTATGTAGCAATCCTTCTGATCCATACCGACCATCATGCCTTATTGCTTTGGTAGACCTATGACTGTAGGAATTGATACTCTAGGTGCATCATCTCCTGAGATACCAACCTTACAAAAACCACTACCATTGTCGATCACAATTGCTGGATTTAATGAGTCATCTGCCATTTGTATGGGTGTTCTTGCTTTAAACTTATTTGATCACCTTTTGGGGGAATTAATTGTCTTACAGGAAATAATAATCACTTTTTTTTTGAAACGATCACTTAGATTCACGAATAAAACAAGCATTTTTAAATCTTAGGCTTTCTAATGTAGTTATACAATAAAGAATTAGTTAAATTTCTTAGATACATTTGGTGCTATTAGTAAAAAAAAACAAAAAAAACAAATGGTTTTATCTGATTAGATTTATTGATCATTCCATTCTTTCAATGTTAATAACAAACATGTTAATTAATCTTGATAGATTTTTTTGGAAAAAGTGAAGAAGTTTGATGTTTTAATTGTTTTTACTTTCCTTTTTTGAATGTCTTTATCATTGAAGGCTAATACCAAATAGCCAATACAAAGGAGGTGGTTAGGGAAGAATTAAAAAGAAACGATTTGAAAAAAATAATAGTATAACTCTTTCTGGGAGAGCACTGAATAATTAATAAAAAATATCAAAAGTTAATTGAAGAAAAACACAGAGAGAAGCAGATAATAATCGGGTTAAGCAGATGCAAGCAGCTCCAAGCGAGACATTTGGGTTTTCAGCTAAACCGAAAGTTGTGAAGCCTCGTTCGAAATATAGAGACCAACAAGAAGAAGAAAATGAGTAAGTTTTTCTTTGAATTTTACATCAAATGAGAAAATGAAATAATTATTCCTTGAAATAAACTTCAAGTTTGATTGAAAAATCAAAATACTAAAAAATGCTAAAGAAACAAGCAAATACTTTTAAAGTAGCTGTTAGTTCTTCTTCTTCACTCAGTATTTCTTGAAGTTTTTACTAAACAACTGCGCAAAAAAGAGAATAATCGATTAATCCATTGAAGAAACTATCAAATCATATTGATAAAATAAATTTGTATGAAAAAGGGAAGAAAAGACTCAGAACCTCATGTTTGAGAAGCGAGTTGTGAGGGGAAATACATATGCACGCATTATCACATCTAAGGACACAGAAGTCAAAACTTCCACACTTGGGAAATCTGGCAAGACCACCAAGAAGACAATTTAGATTGTAATCCCCTGGGAATTATGAGAAACACACATACATAAACACTAACTACTTGTTTGATTAAGTTATGTTTGTTAATTTAACCTTCGATTTGGATGGCTTAAACAGCAAAAGGAACAAGTTGAATATCAGAGAGATACATTTGAGCCTGGCACACCTAAACCAGTTTCTGGGAGACAAAATATTGAAGTTTAAACTGACGAATTCGTGGAAACCTTGACAGATAAGCCTCCTGAGTATGAGAAAGATACCTAAACTGAAGTGTTCATAGACAGACCGAATCCAAGATTGTTCATGCCAAAAAAGAACGGATTTGATTAAGAAACTTAAATTTGGGATGGTGATCTCTTCGATTTCGATTATGAAGTTGAACCCATCTTGCAGGTGCTTCTAGGGAAAACTCTTGAGTAAAGTCGTATGGAAGTGCTCGAAGAAGAAGAGCTTAGAGTTATGAAAGAGCAGTAGAAAAGGTTTGAATAACTCCGCAATGCAGAACTCGCTGAAATGCAGAGATTAGAAGCTAAAGAAAAAAGACTCTTCGAAGAGTCAGTATGATTTTATTAGGATATTTTGAACATTTACTAAACTTATGTGCTTGTAATAGGAAAGAAGAAAGCTGCAATACAAGAAGTAGAAGGAGTAGAATATCCTTGCACACAAGAAAATGATCTCCAGGAATGTAGCCAAGAATTATCTCAGTAAACTTAGGGGAAACGTCATCGATATGCTGGAAGATCAAGGAGTGTTCAGAAATCCTCTACAAATGTCCTTGTACGATCAATTCCTACCTTGGTTGTATTCCAATGTGCAGCAAGAACTAGTGTAGTAGTTCGATATTGACTCGTCTCTTCAAGGTACTGAGAAAAAAGCCACAAAATTGGATGAAAAGAAAGACAGAAAAATATTGGAATATTTCAATCAAAAAAACTTAATTTATTATGAATTTCCTTAGATTTCTGCAAAGAAATTGTGGAAGAAAACAAAGCCTTGCATAAGGCAGGTTATGATAATGAGATGAAAAAGAGAGAAGAAATTCGACAGGAGCTCGCTAGAAAGAAAAAAGATCTCGAAGACAGAAGGGAGAAAAAGAGACAGGAGAAACTTCGTAAAATCGAGATGGAACGCAGAAACAAATTAAGAGGTTAGCTTGAGTCTATGTCAATTTGATTCCTTTGTGCTCATTGTCGTTTGGTGTATTAATTAGACGATGTTGCTGCACGAATCTTGAGCAAAGCAGAAGTCAAAGAAAACGTGTTCTAAAATCTGATTTCTGATATTGACGGCAACTAGCAAGAAGGCAGACCATTTGTTGGACTTGTTGGAGGTCTCTTAGGAGAATTCATTCTATTCCTTGCTAGTCTTGCTCACTCAGAAGATGAAGATTTAGCTGCTGGAGTTTCAGAATTCCTCTCCAACCATGAAGCTGTAAAAATATCATATTATTTAAGAAATTATTGTGACTCTTAATGAATCACAATGAACTAATAACGAACTAAAAATACATGTTTTGTTTGTTCAGATCGTCGCAGCTTTCAAGGAATTGGTAGTATCTGCTTTAGCTGAAGGTTCCCTTGATCTTCCTGTCAACAGTGAAATTGATGGTTTACTTGCAAGTAAAGTACCAGAACTCAGCTTAGCTACTCTTGCTACAGCAGATCTTGGAGAAGCCTAATAAGAAATCGAAGAATTAATCGCTTAGAATGTGTCTTCACTCACACTGAGAACAATCAGAGAGAAAGCAACAGAATTTGGTTTCCCTGCTGAGATCATTGATGAATTAGTCAATGTCATCGTTTCCACTTACTTCTCAGATGAGACATGTATGAAGAAGATTATTCATATTTATTTTATTCTTTGTTATGCCTTTCTAAGCAAAAAGTAATGTTATTTTTCCTTTTTAAACAGTGAGAGCAAAGATCAAGTTATGCCCCGTGAAACCAGCTACAGATTTCAAACAAGCTGGTATTGCTTTCTTGAGACCAGATCTCAGCACTCTGCCTCTCAATTCTAAATCTGCCCGCTTCGGATAAGAACCTGAACCTGTTGGTAAAAAAAAAAAACACAAACAAACTGAATGTGATTTTCTAAGATTATTTGATTATTTTCTCCATTCAATTCATCATATTCACTTTTTGTTTGTGTTAATTCAGAGGATGAGGAGCCAATTAAGTTTGTACCAAACAGCATTGCAGAGGCTGAATTCGCTACGAAAGTCAGCTTGTTTGTTCCAAAAGATGATGATTTGGAAGTCTTAGTGCATCACGCAGTTGCTGAACAAGTAGTTAGAGAAGATATCCTTCGTATTATAGCTCCTTCGATTAAAGGAGTAGACGGCCATGAATACTAGATCTTATTCGATGCCAACGATAAAGTTCAAGAAAATCAGAAGACCATCTTAGATACGATTCACAATGATTTCCCTGTGTTCGACATGAAAACATATTGATAATGTATATGTATGTTAAAACAATTTGCTGTTTTAGAAAACTAAATGCTTTTTCTGAGATTTATACCATCATTTTCAAACCAAAACAGTTTATTTTCAGCCATCTTAGCACTGGGAATGACAGGGATTAGCATTGTGATGAAGAAATATCTTGTTTTTAAATAATTTTCACTTTTTTGGGAAGTGTAATTCATGGGAAATAATAAATAATATCTCAACCATCAATCATCAAATCAGATCACAAATCAAAGAAATTATGAGCGATAATAGTGATGCTTCTGTTAAAATCATGCAGCTCATCAAGCGTAGAAAAAATTACTTGAACATCATCGAACATAGCCTTTCAAATGGGGATGCGTTCTTTGCAAAATGCTTTCGCTTAAGCGAGAACATCGAAGAAACACTCCACAAAGATCCTGCTTCAACTAACATTACAGCTAGGAATTACTTTCTTCTTGGCTCCTTCCTCTCGAACACGATATTCCTTTAAAACTCCCAACGAAAACTCGCACTTATCGCTCGAATCTGCGAATAATATTAAATTCTGTCTGCGCAGAAACTCCCCTACAATGCGAGATTCTAAATCGCATAATTACCTCGACTTGCATTGAACCCTCCACGAGCAGATCTAGCTATTTGCATCATCGAAACTACTTCCGCCATGGATATCCAAAAGGATTTCGTTAAAATGGCGAGAACTGTTTCATTACCTGAAGAATTGAATTTACAAACAGTTCTTGAAAGTCTCTGTAATGTGCTTAGCTTGACGTATAATATGTTTGTAGATTCGCTGTATGCTAATCAAGAGAGTCTGGAAACAATTCTGAAAATTGATGGGATGCTATACGAATAATTCTTCCAACCAATACTCAAAATCTATTTTGAAGCAAGTGATTAACTCCTTGGAGAAGAATTCCAGAAGATCAACGAAATTATTTTTGACGAAGACAAACATCTTCAGCACACCTCGATGAACTCGTTGATAGCATAATTTGAGGCAGATTTCTCTTCCTGAGTGGTGTCTGCAGGTCTATTTTTAGAATGTATTTGTTAAAGATGTATGTGAAAGAATGAACGCAAAAGTCTATCTGATGTTCAAAGGAAAAATTATTAAATTCAAAGAAGAAAGAAACTCCAGTAGTAAAAAAACAGAGAAAGAGAGGGAATTGTTAAAGGAAAGTAAAAAAAACAAAACAAAAGGAACCCGACCACTATTACAAAAGTACTTGAAATTTGTTTTTCATTTTCAAGCATAATTCACATTCTTTTCATATAAGCTCACATAAATGGAAGGAGGAAACGAGCTAGCCATGCCTGGAGCAGCAGGCCTTTTCGAATACTAAAGAAATCAAATGGAATAGCAGCGAAGAAGGAAAATGATCGTGACATTGACAATCATTGCATGCATGTTTTTCGTTATGTCCCATGGTGCAAAGACCGGCTAATACCAAGGCACCACTAACAGAGATAAGCTCTCTGATTACATCATGACAAACGAAGAGCTAGCTGAGAAAATCTTAGACTAAACGCGATCCTCTGCTGATGGCTACAGTAAACTAATCGAAGCCTTTTACTAGAGATCCGCTTAAGAGCAGTAAAGCAAAGAGAACTAAACCCCTGATTTGCTTGGTAATAGTTCAAAGGAGCTCCTCTTTGGAACACTGTACTCGCTAAGAAGAAAAATATTCTAAGGCCAATGGGCACTCTAACAAGGATACCCAGTAAACAAATTTAAACACCCCCCATCACTTTAATTGTTATTTCTACTTTTATGGCTGCTATTTTCATTGATTTTCGTATCATCCCTATATTACTCCATCTAAGCCTACCTCTAGACATCAGATATTTTTTATCAGTCTTTATTTAAGTGATTGAAATACTTCCAATTATTGATTTTTCCTCTAAAATTTCACTTCCTCTTTACTCTGCTTAATTTTTGCTAGGTACTCAATCTATCACATCTCTATTACTATTCTTTATTCCCCTTCAAACTCTTATGTTTTTAAATCATTCTAAGTTTTTTTTTCTTTCTTGTTTGCATTTATAGCTCATAGGCTTCTTAGAGAACAACAACGGCAGATTTGGAATGGTAGTCAGTGAGAAAAATAAAACCTAAGTAAATATCATACTCTAAATCAGCGATGACGAATACATTGACCATAAATAAATGATCTGCATCATAGAATTCCCTCGCGAGACTAATTTCACTGTCTAGGAGGATGGATAGATTAGCATATAGAATCTCACTCTTCATTACTACCTTCAAGATGAACTTCAAAAAATTAATAACAAAAAAGAGATTAACGGTAAATCAGATGATAACGCAGATGAATTCTATTATTTCTTGCTAATCTCTGTATTTTTCTGTTTTTTAGAGATAATCTCTGTGGACATGACAATTATTCTTGGTGCATCATTCGATTAAGACAAATACATAAACAAATGGAGCCCAATGTTGAGTATTTCCTTGACAAATGCAAACACAAATCTCGAAGAAAAGTAGCAGTTATTTTAGTTAACTGCAAATGCTGATCTTGAAGAAGAAGTAAGAGCTTTAAATTTAATTGTTTCCAGTTCCATACCGAACTTGTTGTTTATCCATAGAGCTAAGAGAGTTCCCGTGAAACGATGTTCTACTCGATATTCTTATCAACGATTCTCGCTATTTAGTTTTGCTTCTCAATTCAGCTCTTGAAATCATTTGTGTTGCGAGCTAACGAGGAAACAAAATTCTCTCTGCTGTGCCTCTCGATAGCGTTTGTGTGGGATGGATTCTTCTGCTTCCTGCATCTAATCTATGCAATCTACTTTGATGTAATAAATAAACCGCAAATTAGAAGGAATTCTTATCTTTTTCTTTTAAGCTGTTAACCAAACTAAAAATTATGTCTTTTTTGTATTGAATAGCATTAATTTTCATTTTTCGTTACACCTTGCTTCTTGTACATGATACTCTGGAGTATCTTCGAACGATGCTTGATTTCTTTCATCTGGCGGAGCAGATAATCAGCTATTTAAGATGAAAATGTTATCAATAAGAAACGCATCTTATTCTTCGTTACCCTTTGTAAGAAAAAACAAAAACATAAAGGATAGATAAAAGCATCAAAATCATGAACTTTTTTTATCCTTTTTATGTATTAAAAATTCTAATTATTCTTGTTCCCAATATTTTTAGATTCTGCGTTAGTGTTGGCATCTTTCTTGGTGCAATAAGTCATAACAAAGCAGTGGTTTGTGTATTTATCTCAGCTTTATTTAGTTCCTTAAATCATACGTAATGCTAGGAGAGGATAACAAGTTAGAGTGTCTAAAGCATTTGTATTCGGATTTATGGCGATTCGCTCACTTCTCATTGTAAAATTTAGCTTTGAAATGCTCTTTTTACATACAATAAAATTGTTACAAATTAATTATTTTTTTACATGCTCTAAAGCTCTATTTCCGAGGCTATTCAGCTAATGTAATTCATTTATCTCCATAATACGATACATGCGCGATGGTTGTTGCTATTGTACTTCTGCAGGTAAGTGTTTAAAATAAAAAAAATATATTAAAAATCCTATTTTTTTTTTCTGATAAATAATTTTTAAAAACAAATCTTAGGTTTGCATATTATACGCTTAAGAGTACTTAGGACCTCGATTCTTTGTTCCAGCTCGATTTCAAACAGATTGTTATAATTATTACTGGAAATTACCTCCTTAAGACATCGAAAATGGTTAGACTAATGGCTGTGAAGAATGTATCATCTGCATAGGAGATTTATCTATCCATCCTATGGTAGATACAACTGGCAATTTCTTGAAGAGATTCATCATTAAGACGAAATAATAGTAAAACTATATTATGAAGACACCGTGTGGGCATAAATATCATATTCCATGTTTACTCACTTGGATGGAAGTCAAAATGGAGTGCCCAACTTGTAGAGCTGTCTTACCACCTTCTGTTTGAAAATAAATGAAAAAATTCTAAAATCCTTAAAAAACGATTCATAAACACTAAAATAATGGAAAAGATTAGAGGTGTTTTCTGTTTTTGTTAACAAGATCATGGAATGATCCAACGCTCTCAGAAAGAATACAACAAATAATAACTATAAACCCTGGGATCGCTGCTGTTATTGGTAAATTACCAGAGGACCTACTTACTTTAAAGCAATAATATTGAACAATGTTAGAAAAAAATTTATAATCAAATGTTTTATCTCTATTAAATGTTTTATGGACATTCTAATTATGATTAATCTTTTTCGATTTTGTGTCTTGGTTTATTCATTCTTTGCTTTGATCAAAATTCTCAGACAATTACACGAAAAATATCAGGCTCTCTCTCATAAAGAGTTGGGCACTTAAAAACAACCAAAGGAAAATACATATTGTAAAATGTAACACTTCTGCAGAGTCAATTGTTCAAATTATTTTTATGTTGTTAATTTGAGGGAGATTCGTTTCTAAAACATTGAGTTTCTTTAATAAAAAAATCTATATTTACACAAACGTTTATCTTCAAGCTGGTTCTCTGATCACCCAGTCTGTAGCCTACAAATCGATGAAATTGGATATTTCGGATATGTTTTGACTGCTGATGGGTGGTTTTTTCGATTGCCACTTGGACTGTTTGCAATCAAAGAAGC